>Ga0209272_10000416_pt1 | contig 36713 bp, 24 predicted proteins | sample tdDd002_FD_187125 | JGI IMG/M metagenome (GOLD analysis project Ga0209272, IMG submission 187125) | Marine sediment microbial communities from the Atlantic coast under amendment with organic carbon and nitrate - tdDd00.2 (SPAdes)... | ecosystem: Environmental > Aquatic > Marine > Coastal >...
ACCAATTTTCTCTTTATTTCCTCTAAGGAAGCATCCTCTTCGGCCCAAATGATATTTGAGGCCATATATACCCTGACAGGAGCATTGGCAAAGCCGTGTCCTATTGCTTTATCTACATCCCTTCTGGATATTATTCCCTCTACCAATCCATCTTCCACAATGGGCAGGCCTGTATATCCAAATTTTTTCATGAGTTTATAGGCGTCCTTTAACCTGGTATCCTTCTCTACAGTCTTTACAGGGGTGGACATGACATCCTTTGCAAGCTTTCCTACCTTTATATCCTTTAGTATTCTGCTTTTTATCTTTTCATAGAGATCCTCCAGGGGAATCTCCCTCGCTATTACCGAAGAGGCATTCCAGTGACCTCCCCCGTGAAAATCCTCTAAGATCTCATCAAGCCTTACCCCCATACTGGAGCTTCTGGCTATTATGCTTGATTTTTCATCGTTTCCACATATTACAAAGCAGGCAGTACACTCCTCTACCTCCTTTATCTTATTTATCAGTTCATCCAGCCCTCCTACAAACTCATCTGTATAGTATCTGGTAACAAATATCCTCTCCACTGAAAATTCAATAACCTCTCCGCTTTCAATAAGTTTCAGAAAGATATCCTTCTGATCCTCACGAATACCCTTGGTGGTATACTCGTGTACCAACTTAATACTCCCCCCAAGTCCTAATAGCTCCCCTGCGACCTTTAGATCCATCTCCCTGGTATTGGAGTAGGTAAAGTTCCCCGTGTCCTCATATATGCCCATAAGAGCCACATTGACCTCATACTCTTCAAAGGTAAGTTTATCTCCTAACCTTTCCCTTAAGATCTCTATCATATGCGTGGTATTAGACCCGTATTCCTTCCTCACTATGGGAGCCTCTATATCATCTGGATCCTCTGGATGGTGGTCATATACCTCTATATTTTTCACCTTATCCAGTACCTCTGCAAACCTTCCTATCCTGTGTTTTTTAGAGGTATCCACCACTATTAGTTTTTCTATACTATTAAAATTTATCTCTCTCACCTTTTCTATTTTCAGGTAGTCCTGATACAAGGTTGCAAACTTCTTTACATTATTACTGATATTTCCCGGAAATACCATCACTGCATCTGGATAAAGCTTTTTTGCCATCACCATGGAGGAGAGAGCATCTAAATCTGCATATATATGAGTAGTGATTACTTTCATTTTTACCTCCCTGTTTTATTAAGGTATCATATCTTTTTTAAGACCAAAAGTCTACTATAGAGTATACCGTTTTACCAATCTTTATCTTTTTTTAATTAAAAAATAATAAGGAGTCTGTATGATATAGATACTGGTGTTTCAAAATTTAACGATTCATTTTTAAGTAAAAAAAAAATCAAAAACATGTAATAATATAACTATAAGTTTTTTTAGGGGGGTGTCTATATTGAAGAAACCAATTTCACTACTAGTAATGGCAGCTATGTTTACAGCCTGCTCTAGTGCCCAAAATGTAAAGAACCTGGATAAACAATCTTCCAAGATAAGTATGAAATACAGTGAAGAAGATTATAGAAATTTAAGTCACGACCTGAAAGATAATCAGGTATTTTTAGCAGGGGAGCTTCACGGAATACAGGAAAACTATACCCTCAGACTAAACCTGCTTATGTATTTAAATGAAAATGCCGGAGTCAACTACTACCTAGCTGAGATGGGTTATAGCAGCAGTTACTATATAAATAAGTATCTGGAGACAGGAAATGAAAAATACCTGTTTGTTGTAGCTAACTCAATTATAGGTTCATATGATCACTCTTTAGATGATATAAATTTCTGGAGAGATGTATATAAATATAACCAGACCCTTGCAGAAGATAAAAGGATCAAGGTTATAGGTCTTGATATCGAGCACCAGTTCTGGCTAGCTATCATGCAGTTAAATGACCTTGTAGAGGACCTTAACTTAGGAAGACATATGGATACTACCTTAGGTAAGCTTGAATATTATTCAGCCAGTATGTGTCCCGATATAAAGGATAGTAAGGATATCTTAAAAAATGTTAAAAATGTCAACACTAAAGATGTGCTAAAGGTCGTTGCAGAGCTGAGAGAGGATTATAAAGCTAATCCTGCCTACTATGAGAAACTCCTTTCAGAACAGGAGTTCAAGGACTTTGTCTTTGTAATGGATAATATCACAGATACTGAGAGAATCTATACAAACAGAGGAAACAGAAGCTACTTTAACAAGGAAAGAGAAAAATCCATATGTAAAAATTTCCTGAGAGCTTATGAGGGAAATCCAGATGGTAAGTTCTTCGGACAATGGGGAAGCTTCCATGTCCTTCAAAAAAGTGACAACTATGAGAAACGATTTGCTGAATATCTGAATAACGACGATTCACCTGTTAAGGATGAAGTTATCAGTATCAAGTATATCTATGACAATAAATATCACAAAAAAACAAACAGAAGAATCTTAAGTGCCTTTAAAGAATACGGAGATTCAAAGTTCACCCTTTATAAACTGGATCCACTAAAGTGTGAGACCACTGAGATCTGTCCTATCAACGATCACGGGATAGATGATGTAAGTGAATTTTTCCAGTATGGAATACTCATAAGAGACCCGCAGAAAGTTACTCCTATGCCGGGATAAACTCTCTTAAAGCCATATTTTATATTCAATACAATTAAAAAAGAGTCCCTTTTGGGACTCTTTTATTTTACCATCTTAAACACAGCTGTTATATTTGCATCCACCGATACTTCCGTAGGAGCATAGATCGGTGTGGCGCTTTTACTTCTCATAGCATCTGCTGCCATGTATACCTCTGGTCTCGGGGTATAGTTGTTCGCCGATATAGAGATGACCTCTACTTTAGAGCCCTCTAAACCTGCCAGATGAAGTGCCTTCTTTTTGGCATCTTTATACGCTCTTCCTATAGCTTCTAACCTCAGCTCTTCAGATTTTGATGTGGTATAGTTTATTCCCTGTATGGTATTTACTCCATTTTTTTCCAGAATAGTTACTACCTCTCCTACCTTTTCAATATCTCTCACAGTTACCCTAAGCTGGTTTCTTACTGTATAAACTTTTTTTCTCTCCTTATTCTTTACAGGATATTCATAGTTATGGGAGATATTATAGTTTGAAGTAAACATATCTTCCCTTGCTATTCCATATTTTTTCAAAGCTTCCACTGCATCTTTTGTTATTCTGTCATTCTCTTTTTTTATAGGTGATAACTCTTCTCCGGTATTTAGCACTGTAAAGGATATCACAGCAGTATCCGGAACAGTCTCTACTCTTCCTGTTCCTGTTACCGTTATTTTAGGGGCATCATTTGAAAAAACCCCTATACTCATGATGAAAACCAAAACCAGACTTAATATACTTCTTTTCATACTTCCTCCTTATTTATATATCCTTTATGGGAATATCCCAGCTTTTAGAATTATAGATAGATAGAAAATTATCCATTACTCCTGTAATCTCATCTCCTCCAATCTTTCTTTTATGCCCGTGGGTCTCTACTATCTCTATGAATTCACCCACAGTAAAGGTATTTATATTTTTATTTATCTTAAAAAGCCTCTCCTCAGATGATGTGGATACCTCTAAAGCTATCTCCACGTCCAGAAGAAACTCCATCAGTTGGCCTACCTCTCCCATGGATATCGACAGTTTATGCCCTAACTCCTCTATGGTAAGTGGAGCTTCCTCACACTGATAGTTTTGTGTGAGAAGATATACTATGGCAAAGAGAGCTTCCCTTTTTGACCTCACACACATATTACCCTCCCCTATAGTATATCCAAACTTATATGAGTTTTGCAATATAAAGGAGAGATGGGCTCCCAGTAAAATTATAAACCAAATCATCTTCTGCCATATTATAAAAACAGGAACCACTGAAAAACTTCCGTAGACCTTGTTATAACTTAAAAGAAGTACCTGAGATTTCAACAGTACATACTGGATCACATTATAAAGTATCGTAGTCACAAGCCCGGCTATAAAGGCATTGGATAACTTTACCTTGGTATTTGGTATTATCAGGTAGATGAAGGTAAAGAAAAATGACATAAGAAGATACGGAGTCAGCTTTATCACAACTGCTATTACACTTTCCTTCCCTAAAAAATATATCTGGAATGTGGCTATAAGTCCATTTGAAAGAACAAGTACAATTGGAAATATGAGAACTATGGAAAAATAATCTGTAAACTTCCGGACAAAATCCCTGCCTCTCTTCACTCCCCATATCTCATTAAATGACTTCTCCACCAGGGTAAATATATTCATTATAGACCAGGCTAAGAATATAAGACCTGCCCCTGCTATTACTCCTCCCTTGGCACTTTCCATAAGACGGTCTGAAAAACTCAGGAGCTTTTCCAGTGCTTCCGGCTGAAGGGGAGAGTTTCTCAGGATCTCCTCCTTTATAAGGGCATCGGCTCCCAGTCCCTTAGCCACACTAAAAGCTATCGCTAAAAACGGGACTATAGACATAAGGGAATAATAACTTAGAGATGAAGCCCATAGGTTTGATTTTGTTCTTTTATAGTTCTCCAGAGCAAAATAGCTCATCCTGATTATCTTTATAAGTCTGGTTTTATTGCTGTTATACTCAAAAAAACTCTTATCTATTATCTGCTTATATAACTTAACAAACAGAGATATCACTTTCATACTACCACCTCACTGTAAATATACTAAAAAGCACAGTCAAAACCTTTTAAGTTGAGGGGAATAGAGAGGAATAAAATTACGCCCTGCCATATAAATTTGAAGGAAAACATTTTCTTTAGTTAATAGTAAATAATATAGAGGAGGTATTATGGAGTGGAAAAAGATTGAACTTGAAGATATTAGTAAAATAAAAAACTTTATAGATAAGAGGTTCCAGACTGGGGATCTCAGTGGAGTAAACCTTTACATGTGGAGAAATGCTAAGAACTTAGAGTATTTCATAGATGAGGATATGCTTGTTATCAGGGGAGTGGAGGAGGATATCCCATTTATCTATCCCCCTGTTTCCATGGATAATGAAAGGATCAGGGAAACTGTCTCCCACCACCTGAAAGACGGGTATTTAATCCGGGGGGTTCCGGAAGATATCTATGAACCCCTGAAGGAGGATTTTCTCTTTGTGGAAGAAAGAGACAGGTTTGATTACCTCTATCTTGTAGAGAACCTTATCTCTCTTAAAGGTAGAAAGTATCATAAAAAGAAAAATCATCTGAATCACTTTTTAAAATCCTATGATTTTCAGTATGAACATATTACCAGAGAAAATATAGAGGATGTAATAAGGTTTCAGAGAAGCTGGTGTCAGGACAGGGAGTGTCATTTAGATAAGGGGCTTAGCTCCGAGATGGATGGTATCCTTGAGGTCCTTGAAAACTATGATCAGCTTGGAATTACAGGAGGACTCATCAGGATAGATGATGAGGTTGCAGCCTTTTCCATAGGAGAGGAGATCACTCCGGATACCGTACTTATCCATATAGAAAAGGGGGATATCCAGTATAAGGGAATCTATCAGGCTGTTAACAAGATGACCCTTGAAAATGAATTTTCCTACCTTACATATGTTAACCGTGAGGAGGACCTTGGTTCTGAAAACCTCAGAAAAGCAAAGGAGTCCTATCACCCCCATACACTGCTCACAAAGTATAGAAGTACCTCAAAAGATTGAAAAGTTGTGAATATAGTGATAAAATATTAATAATCAAAAATTTGGAGGGACAAAAATGGTAATAAAACCTAGAATTAAAGGAAGCCTGGCACTGAATGCACACCCTATGGGGTGTAAGAAGTCAGTGGAGGATCAGATAGAATTTATTAAGAACAGTAAAACTTATACTGGTGCTAAAAAAGTTCTTATCCTCGGGGCATCTTCAGGATACGGACTTGCCACAAGAATATCCCTTGCCTTTGGAGGAAGTAATGCAGACACCATCGGCGTTTCATTTGAAAAGGAAGGAAACAAAAGAAAGCCCGGTAGTGCTGGCTGGTACAACAACATCTGGTTTAAGGAAGCTGCTGAAGAGAAGGGGCTTGTTGCTAAAAACTTCATAGGAGATGCTTTTTCCCATGAGATGAGAGATAAGATAATAAAATATATTGTGGAAGAATTTGGTGGAGAGATCGATCTTCTGGTTTACTCTCTGGCTTCTGGAGTAAGAACAGATCCCGATACTGGAGAAGTTTATAGATCTCAGCTAAGACCCAAGGGAGAATCTATCTCAGGGCCTACTTTCAATGTTCAAAAGGAAAGTATAGATGAGGTTACTCTTGATCCTGCTACTCCTGAAGATGTGGAAAATACTATAAAGGTTATGGGAGGAGAGGACTGGACTCTTTGGGTTGATGCCCTTAATGATGCTGGCGTATTAGCAAGTGGCTGTAAAACTCTTGCTTATTCATATATGGGTGCTGAAGTTACCAGAAGAATATATAGAGAAGGAACAATAGGAGGAGCCAAAGAGCACCTTGAGAATACAGCTATCACCCTGAACAAAAAACTTAAGGAAAGTATAGGCGGTAGTGCCCATGTTGCTGTTAAAAGAGCTATCGTTACAAAAGCCAGTGCCTTTATACCTATCTTCCCTCTGTATGCTACTATTTTATTCAAGGTAATGGAGAAGAAGGGAATCGAAGAAAACGCCATTGCTCATACTCACAGACTTTATGCAGATATGATCTATGGAGATCAGCCTGAGATCGATGAAAAGGGTAGGATCAGACCTGACTCTTGGGAGATGAGAGAGGACGTTCAAAGAGGTGTCATGGAGATCTATAAGGATGTTACCACTGAAAACTTTAAGGAGCTTACTAATTTTGCAAGATATAAAAGAGACTTTATGCAGTTAAACGGATTTGAAATAGATGGTGTGGACTATGACGCTGATATAGATTTAGAGGCTATTACCAAATTAAAACCATAATTAAATTGAAAAAGCTAAGTCTTTAAAAGACTTAGCTTTTTTTTAATACTCATCTAAAAAACTACTTACCTTGTCCCCTTCAAAGTATGAGATTACCTTTTCAAGGTTTATATTTGTAGAAGATTTGTATATTCTCCACTTAAACTCCTTATCAAGGGTACTTAAGTTATCTAGTATAACTTTAACCTCTGCTCTTTTAGAGGGAGTTACCTTCCCGGAAGTAACTGCACACCCGCAGTTCATAGCATCTATGCCAGCCTCAGCTGTATAGTCTATTATATCTTCCTCCTCTACAAAATACATAGGCCTTATAACTTCCATCTCCTCAAAGTTTTTAGCTTTAAGCTTTGGCATCATAGTCTGATATCTCCCTGTATATAGCATACTCAGCATGATAGTCTCTACCACATCATCAAAGTGGTGCCCTAGAGCCATCTTATTACATCCCAGCTCCCGGGCTTTACTGTAGAGTGCCCCTCTTCTCATCCTTGCACACATATAGCAGGGGGAATCCTCTCCTACTATTTCAGATACTTCAAATACATCTGTATCAAATATATGCGCCTGAATTCCCAACAGTCTTAGATTTTCCTTTAAGTTATCAAGGTTGTCTCCGCTAAATCCCGGATTCATAGAGATAAATTCCACCTGAAAATCATAGTTTCTGTTTCTTTGAAGAATCTCCATGAGCTTAGCCAGGAGAAGGCTGTCCTTTCCACCTGATATAGCCACTGCTATCCTGTCTCCTGGCTGTATCAGCTGAAACTCCTTTATACCCTTTATAAACTTATTCCATATCTCTTTTTTATATCTTTTCTTGATGCTTTTTTCTATCTCTTTTACACTTTTTTCCACGTTATTTACCCCGTCTCTTCCACTTTGCTCTAAATAGATTAAAGATACAGTCTACTCCTCCACTTTGCTCTTATGGAAATCATATACCTCTTTTCTTTCCTCTGGGGTCAGATCATAGAGATCACATACCAGTTCATCTATCTCCCTCTCCCAGACAGCTGTATTGCTTCCTGCTCTTCTTTTCTCCATTATTCTGTCCACAAGTATTATGAATTTTTTCTGTTCCTCTCTACCGATATCTTTTACTGGTATCCCTTCAAGGGGAGTAGCATAAAGCTCTAGAAGCTCTCCCTTCCTTTTTCCCCTCTTATAAAGCCATATATAGTATAGTTTAGAGTTAAGAAGAGCCAGTATATACTTCAGATCCATCCTTTCAGCATTCTTAAGGGTCATATAGTATACATCTGCACTGGCATACCACTGCTCAGCATTGTAGGCAAATACATTTCTCCTGCTTCTCTGAGGAGCCACAATCTTCTCTTTCAGAAATATCTCTCTTTCTCTGTACCAGTGAAGGGAGTACCATGGCAGACGTCCTAACCTTGCTTCTCTCTTATCCTCCAGTACTTTTTTATACTTCAGTAGGTGCCTTTCAATATTTGGATACTCCTCCAGCTTATCGTGTTTGGTTATATAGATAATTTTTCTGTCAGCATTGGTATCACTTATATATCTTTCAATGTGGGAGTTTTTATAGAAACTTCCTATAAACTTCTTCTCCTTGAAAGTCAGATTTAATCTACTGACCTCCTCTAAGGTAAGAACAAATATTCCGTCTCCCTTTACACCATCTATATCAAACTTATCTATATGCCTCTGGGTTACCTTATCTGCTCCGGAAACTATCCCCTGGTTTATATTGAGTATTTCCTTGAGGCAGACAGAGGTGTCGGATACTCTCTGAAGTATCTCTGATATCTTGTTTTTTTCAAGCCTTATGTAGCTCTTTTCCCCGTCAAAAAACTCACTCTGTTTCAGAGTGGAGTAACTTCCATACTCCGATCTTCTGCTGAGGTACATAGACATCTCATCTAAGGTCAGTTCTCCTCTGACATTGCAAAGGGATGTTTTACCCAGACAATTTTTATCCATAGATTTTTCCAGTATCGTTATGATGTTATGCTGCCCCTTGGCTTTACTGAATACGCTTATTTCATTGAAGTCCACCATATTCAGGATATTACTTCTCTCCTTAATATCCTTTCTCAGTCTTACTGCTCCGTCTGCAGTTATATAGTAGTTGGTTGTGATATAGGCCAGAGTTCCCTTTTCCTTTAATATATCAAGGCCCAGATGGAAGAAGTAGTAGAAGAGATCACCACGACCCTGGTAGAATCTGAGACCTATAGGGCTTTTAGCTATCTCTCTGAATATCTCCTTATTTCCCTTTTCCCCTACATACGGAGGATTTCCTATCACTATATCAAATCCATTTTCCATAGCTACAACATCCGGGAATACCTCTTCCCATTTCTGGGTCAGAGAGTTTCCCTGTACTATATTTCCTAAGGACTTACTTGATACTTCCTCACTATAAACCTTAGCATCCACAATGAGAGACAGCCATATTCTTAATTTAGAAGATTCCACAGCAAGATAATCTATATCTGTCCCGTAAAGATTATCTTTTATTATCTCTTTTTTTATTGAATAGTTATCTAGCTTTTCTACCCCCTTGGCACTACCCCTGTATTTGGCTATTATCTTCCTTCTTTTCAAGAGTTCTCCCAGCATTCCCAATAGAAAAGCTCCGGAACCCACTGATGGTTCCACTACTCTTACTTTTTTCAGCAGCATCTCTATCTCATCTAACCTGCTGTATATTTCATTGGGAAGTTTCAGGTCTCCTATATTTCCTTCCTTCACTTTTGCCTTATCTGCTTCTAAAAAGACTTCCCCTATAAATATAAAGTTCTTTATATCTCTTTCCTCTACCCCATCTAAATTGGTATATAGATAGTTTACAAGAGTTTTTTTACACATATAATGCACTATATTTCTTGGAGTATAATACGTCCCTTTAGATTTTCTGTAATCTGTTTCAAGGAGATTTTCAAAAACCTTTCCTATCATCTCAGGTTCTACCACCATGTCCTGGAGATAGGGCTCATTCTCAGTAAGGGAAAAATAATACATATCAAATAAATCAAGGATCCCCTCACCGTCATCATAAAAAAACTTATTATCTATCTTTATATATTCCTCTGGAGTTGTAAAACACTTAAACAGTTCTACATTAAAATAAGGAACCTTACAATTAAACTTTTTCATATAGTTATCTTTCTTTGACTGGTCACTAAATCCGTCCCTGTAAAGAACCAGAAGGTAATCTGTAAAAAAGTTCTTTCCTTCCTCTATACACTTATTATAAAGATCTCTTAGAAAATGTTGATTTCCATCCTCTAGCTCCGCTTCTTTCGTGGCTCCCAGCCACCCCTTCCTCTGAATAAAATAAAGAGAAACCAGCTGAACCATTACTTTTTTAGCTACAGCACCTGCTAATTTTTCCTTCTCTACTTCAAAGTTCTGAGATATCTTTAGAAGTTCCTCACTGGCTTCAACTTCATTTTTCAGAGAAAAAAACTTAGAACTATACCTTCTGAAGAATACCTCCATCAGGTTATCCTGATCAAAAATTAAATCTATTCCCTGTTTCCCCTTTTTTTTAGGTTTTTCCAGGTACTGACTTATAGCTTCTAATGCTGCTATATTCATTTTAGGAGTTCCCATTACGTGAGATGTCATCCTGTAAGGCTCTATTCCGTCTGCCATATGAGCTTCATCCTTACTTATGAGAGACAGCCTCCATAGTTTTTCATCCTCTGAATAAAATGCTGCTATTGCTCTTTTATATCTATGTTTATATTCTGTTCTCATAAGAGAAGCTAAATAATTTCTCTGTATTCTTCCACCTTTAAAGAAATTCTTTAACTCCCTGCATTCGATCTGAAAAAGACCTATCTTTTCGCCTTCCTGAACCAGCTCACCAACCAGTTCAGAATCTCCACCAAGAAGATCTCCCTTTAAAACTTCCTTTAAAAAGATTTTGTATCTGTCACTGCTAAAAGCATGCTCTACTAACTCACCGATTAATTTTATCTTTTCATTTTTTTTCATATATATCACCCTCTAAACAATAAAAAACGCGATGTTTTATTATTTGAAGCCTTCCCTAACCTTCCTCTTAATTATTTTCTTATTATCATTTAAAATATATTTTAGTAGATCAGTTTTTTAAAACCTCTTTAGTAAGTAATTCTCTAGTTTCAGTCCTTTAAAAGCTTCTGTGTTGTCTGTGCTTAGAAGATCATAGATCCTTTCATCTCCCACCTCCATAGCTTCCTCTCCCCCTATTAAAAGTACTGTTTCCCCTGGAGAAAAGTAGTATTCCATAGTATTCACCTGCAGGTTAATATTTTTACCCAAGGCTTTTTTCAGTAGTTTATTAAGAGGAGTGGTTCTAAGCCTTTCCTCTGTCAGAACACCTGTTTTAAATAGATTCCACCCTTCGGTATCATCTTCTGTAAGCTGAATAATTTCATTTTCTCTTATAACATAGGCTCTGGTCAGACCTATATGTGCCACTAAAAGATATTTCTCCGTCTCATATATTACTATTCCTGAATGAACATCCCCCTCATTATAAAGACCAGTATTTAATTTCTCTAATGCCTCTCTTATCTTTCCTGAAGGGTATGTCTCACTGATATTATCTATGTTTCCCCTTAGTTCATCGACACTTTTCCCTCTGCTTTCCTCACTGCCTCCATATATAAAGATCCCCGTCTTTCCATCTTCTGAAAGGTAGCTTCCCCTGTCACCTCCTGCTTCCCCTGTTGTTTTTTTTGCCTTTTTAAAGATCTTATCTAAAAATCCCATACTCCTCCCTTTTTTAACCTATAATTCTACTACACTAATAAAACAAAAACTCCCTTCCTGATGTGAAGGGAGTTAAAACTACTTTACTAGCTTTTCTATCTGCTTTACTCTTTTAAGTAGATCCGGAAGTTTTTTTAATGAAGCCCGTATCTTCATGTCTTCCTTTACAGTAACAAGAGGGTGACCAGAAAGGATCTGGTTGTCTGCAACATTTCCTAGTATTCCTGACTTTGCTCCTACTATCACATTGCTTCCTATCTTAATGTGTCCTGCTACTCCTACCTGTCCTGCAAGTGTAGTATTGTCTCCCACCTCTGTACTTCCTGCTATTCCTACCTGAGATATGATTATACAGTTTTCACCTATGATATCATTGTGAGCTATCTGTACAAGGTTATCTATCTTTGTGTAGCTTTTTATAACTGTGTCTCCTATAGCTCCTCTGTCTATAGTTGTATTAGATCCGATCTCTACCTCGTCTCCCATTACAACTCTGCCAATCTGGTCTATCTTTGTGTTATTCCCGTTTACCTTGGTATAACCAAAGCCATCTGAACCTATCACTGCCCCGGGCTGAACCATACATCTCTTACCCATCTCACAGAACTCTCTTATTACAGCATTTGAATAGATTACAGAACCTTCACCTATTTTTACTCCCTCATGGATAGTTACATTGGGATAGATTACTACATTATCTCCTAGTTCCACATCATGTCCTATATATGCATTGGGAGCTATAGATACATTGTTGCCTATCTTAGCACTGTCTTCCCTCATCTTCTCCATGGGCTTAACTACTCTTTTAAAGAAGTTTAACAGCTTTGGCATCAGTTCCCTTGGATTACTGTTTACCACTATATATGTTTTCCCCTCTGGAAGATTTGGAATAGGAGGTACCACTACAGTTCCTGCTGTCGTTTCATCCAGTTTTTTTAAAAACTTCTCATCTGCTGCAAATGTCAGTTCATCGTTCTTGGCGTGAAAAAAGGGAGCTAGGCCAGTTACTTCTGACCTTGAGTCTCCCTTTATCTCTCCACCAAGAAGATTAGCTAATTCCTTTAAATTATAGTTCATCAGTCTAACCCTCCTGCTTTATTTAATTAAAGATCTATTTTTTTAGTATTTTCCATCATCTTGATAACCTGTTGTGTTATATCTGTTCCACCAAATTTAACAGCCCCTGCCTCTAGTACATAGTCATACTTAGACTTCTTAGCTATTGACTGGATCGATGCATCGATATTTGTCTGAATACCTGTCATACTCTGGTATTCCTTCTGGCTTAGCTTCTGCTGTGACTCTCTTACAAACTTATCCAGAGCCTGTGCCTGCTTGTTGTAGCTCTCCTTCTCAGCCTCTGTTACCTTAGGCCCCTTACCTTGAAGCTCTATTCCAAGCTTTTGAAGTTCTACCTCTTTACTTCTGATGTCATTTTCTAATTTTTCCTTTTCCTTTACTAATTCCGCCTGAATAGTTTTAGTTCCAGAATACTTCATAAATACTTCCTGACTATCAACAATTCCTATATTTACTGCAAAAGCTGATACTGACATCGTAGCTGCTAGTGCTAATACTGCTAATTTTTTCATTGTGTTCCCCCTAGTTTTTCATATTAGAATGTATGTCCCATGTTGAAGTAGAACTCCATTCCAGAACTGTCTGAATCTCCCACTGGCCATCCAAAGTCAAATCTAAGTGGTCCAAGTGGTGTATTCAGTCTAAGTCCAAATCCGGCTCCTACACCTAAATCAGATGGAATGCTTTCTTCATCTCTTCCTGTATCCTTGTATTTAGGGTCTCTACCATCTTGGTTCCATGCTCTTCCTGCATCTACGAATAGGGCTACTCCGAATATATCATTAAGCTGAGATCTGTTTTCTATAGTAGCGGTAAACTTTTTCGTACCTCTATAGTAACTTCCGTCATAACCTCTTAATGTACTTCCTCCCCCTACTCTGTATCTCTGGGATTCCTTAGTACTGTCTGTCATGATTCCACCGATTACTCTGTATGCAAAGGTATTATCCTTCCAGAATCCTCTATGGTACTTTCTTCCTTCTAAACTTATATTTCCAAATGCATCGGAATCATATCCTCCTGCATATCCACCCTCTAGCTGAAGTCTTGCATACTCTCCCTCTGTTGGGTTCCAGAAATGGTTTCTGTTGTCATATGTAAGTGATGGGAAAAGACTTACCAGTCCGTAGGAATCTGTTCTCCCTCCATAACCTTCCTCGTCATCGTCGGCATCCTCTGTAACATACTCTACTTTAGTACCTATACTGAAACGAAGGTTTCTAGTCAGTCCCTTACCTACATTAAACTTTGCTCCATATGTATTTACATCGTAGAAAAGTACACTGTCATCATCTTCATACTGGGATTTATAAAGACTCCATCCCCATGAGATTCTGTCTGTATCCTTTATCCAGGGGTCCTGGAAATCAATGGAAAACTTACTGTAATCAGAGTCTGATTTTTCAAAAGTTACTCCTAGTTCCTGACCTCTACCCTTCCAGTTTGTATCCTTTATAGAGATACTTCCCAGAAGCCCTACTTCCGATCCATATGAGATAGCTCCCTGAAGAGATGCTGTTCTCTCCTCATCAAATAGAAGAACTACTATTTTTCCGTCTGGATCTCCTGGAATATCTTTATATTCAGGTTTTACATTTTTAAAGTGACCCAGTCTCATTAGAGCTCTTGAAGAACTTTGGAAGTCATTAAGGTTGTAAACCTCTCCCTCTTTGATATCCAGTTCTCTTCTTACTACATATTCTTTAGTCTTTAGTATATTATCTGTGGGTTGTCTTCTGGCACCTTTTTGCTTTGTTACCATCTTTCTTAGCTGTACTTCTCTTACTACTCCTTCACTTAGAGAAAGCTCTAATTCATAGTTATCGTTCATTCCTATGTCTGTGAATTCTGTAAGGATGTAACCATCTTCATGATACTTTGCAAGGAGTCTGTCCTTGTCTTCTCTCAGTGTGTTAATGTTGTAGATCTCTCCTGGAACTGTTTTTATCTCCTCCATTAATTCTTCAGTGGAGTAAACACTGTTCCCATAGATTTTTACACCTGTTATTACAGGGTTTTCTATAAGAGTATATCTAACTAACACACCGTCTCCATACCTGTATACTTCCGGGTTTACATCTCTAAAGAAACCTGTATTCAGGATATTTTTCTGTCCATCCAATACCTGTGTTCTAGAAAAGTAAGATCCAACTTGTACTGGAATCTCCTTCATAATGTCTTCCCTTGAAACATAACGATTTCCGTATATCTCAATGGCACTGACAATAAGAGACTTATCGATCGTCTCCCTTTCAGAGAGTGGAATTATGTCTTTGGCCATTAACAGCTCCTTGACATTTTTTGCTTCCTTCACTTCAACACTCAACTTTATTCCTGCGTTGTAAAGTCTTGGGTAGATAACTACATCATCTATATACTCTAGATTCTTGATTCTCTTGTAGTCTTCTACCATTGTTTCAGTGGAGTAGCCCTCTCCCGCTGTAGATTCCATAACTGATTTGATGACCTCTACAGGTACTTCCCTGTTTTTCGACACCTCGATTTCCCTTACTTCATATACCGCTTCTGCTCCCAGAGCGATAAATGATAATAAAAATGCAAGTACTACTAACAACTGCTTTCTCATTTTTCCCCCTACTGCTTACTTCCTTATGAAAATTTCTGTAATGCTATTATACCTTTTTCTGAATTTAAAATCAATATGGTAGTTCAAATTGCTTGTTTCACCCTCACTAGTCTTTATTCTTCCTTCTGGAAGCTTACCTACTCCTACTCCCCAGGACAGACTCGGAGCAAACCTGTGTTCCACTATAAAGTCATATTCATCTACAGAATCACCAGTCTTATTATCAGCAATTCTTGCTGATGCATTCCAGTAAACCTTATTCTTATAGATGGGATTCTCAGCCTCTACAGAGGCTCCCAGACCAAGAGACGATTCCTCATACTCTCCGTCCTGATATTCATATGCTGTTATATCTGAAGATATTCTGAATTTAGAAAGCCTCAGCATCCTCTGAATCTCTCCTGATACAGGATTAAACAGCTGTCTTGATATCTGGCTGTCTAAGATGTTTTTTACCACTACATTGGATGATGAAGAATCAAGGGTATTGTGAAATGCAAGGAGCGAAGCGATATCTTCCTGGGACAGACCTGAAGCTGAGCTTAGAATTATCTCTAGATCCTCTCCCTTTCCTGTTACCAGTATATAGACCTCTTCATTGGCTATAACAGATCTGGCATTCAGTGTCACGGTCGGGTTTACATCAGGAAAATACTCATCCGGATCACTAAACAGAAGTACAACTCTGTCCAGTTCAAAGAGGTTATTATTTATAGTTACTACACCATTTTCTGAGTTTAGTTCCCCCAAAAATCTTATCCTGGAATCCTTCACCGTCACACGACCTTTTCCTTTTATTACAGCTTCTAAATCCTCCACAAGGGGAGCTACCTTTTCAAGGTTTATAAATATTCCCTCCTCTATTAAGAGGTCTATATCTATCTCCATACTACTGCTTCCCCGGGTTTTTATAGCAAAATCCTTTCCAAGATCTATACTCGCTGCTATGGCATTTTCCCCGGCTTCAGATGTCTTGTCCTTTATCTCTTCGATCTCCTTATCCGATACCTCTGGTATTCCTATTACCTCTCCCCTGTTTACAACAAATTCTCCTGTAATTTTATTGTCTTTCAGGGTAGCATTGGTGCTGAGAGTAAGCTCGATTACATCTTCATAGTTATACTTTACTCTCTCTGCCCTCAGATTTAAAGAGTAGTTTAAAAGGCTTATGGGATCAAGCTCATTTTTCATCCTCTTTAAGTCAGGGATCTCCAGATAACCATCCAGAGAAAGGGTTCCCTCATTCACTATACCTGTAAATTCATCTATAAAGATCTTGTCATTGTTTAGCTTTATATCTGAATTTACATCTTCGATATCTATACCATATTCTGGTATCTTAGCACTTAGACCATCTACTACAAAACTACCTGTATTCCTTTCATTTTTCAGGGTGAGGTCTATCTTGGATAAACCTTTAATATCTTCAACTCCCAAGGGATAGAGAAATACATTTAAAAATTCAAGATCTATTTCAGATGATTTAACATTTAAGAAATACTCCAGTTTCTTTAAATCTACCGCTCCCTCTGCACTCAGGTTGTTTCCCTCATAGTCCACACTAAACTCTTCCAGTTCTGCACTATCAAGGTCTCCTTCCAGGGAAATTTCTAAGTTATTTAGCTCTATATCTCCAACTTTAAATTTAGAACTGGATACATCACCAAAATACTTCAGGTCCTGGAGGTCTCCGTCGATTTCAAAATCTAAATCTATCATCCCCTCCAGAACAAGGTCTGGATTCAGGTATGAAAACTTTGATATATCTATGGTCTTATTTTTATTTCTTACCAGGATAGATTTTTCCTTAAAATCAACTCTGGCCTCAGCCTCAACAAGCTCCTCACGGTTATCTCCTAAAAGAACCACTTTTTTAAGATCCAATCTCCCAGTTTCCAAGAGGGTTTCAGGAGTTCCTCCCATGAAACTTCCCTCTATATAGAGGTCAGGAAGCTGCTGTCCCCTCAGATATACCTTATCAAGGCTTGTTCTTGTATAGACCTTTGTTATTTCCCTGTTTCCCCATAGATATACCTCTCCCAGTATTCTGTATTTCAGGTTTATATCCCCATAATAACTTGGGATATCATCCTCCAGAAGATTTGCTTTGAAACTGTACATCCCTGTATCCAGACTATAGTTTCCAGAAACTATACTTTCATTTACCTTCAGCCTTTCAAGAGAAATATTGTTTTCTCCATACTCCACACGACCTGATATAAAGAGCTGCTTTCCCTCTTCAGAAGAAGTCAGACTCTTTATAGAATCCTCCTGAACCTGAATAGGCAGTGTCAATACTACTCCGTCGATATCAGAGATTACTCTCACATCTTCACTGCTCCCTAGAACTACTCCGCTTACAGATTCTATGTCAAGGGTCATATCTGATACTTCCAGCTTCCTGCCTCTTACATCTGTTATATGATACTTAAAATCCAGCTGGTCTTCTGCCAGATCATAGCTACCATAGATATTAGAGATATTGTTACCAAAATCTCTGACTCTCAGAATATTATTATTTATATCTGCACTTACCTGAAAGTCATAGAAGGAAAATCCTTCATATTCTAGTTCTCCTAGATACCCATTAAAATAAGAGTTGAAGACTCCGTCATTTTTGACGTAAATATCCCCCTCAAGGTTATTAAATTTTAAAAAATATTCTCCGCTTAAATCCTCAACCTCTATATTCCCCTCAAACTGATCTCTTATTCCCTTGATTTTTCCGCCTATATTTCCAATTAGTTTAAGGCCTTCAACCTCTAAAAACCTTGAAATTTCAAGGTTTTCACTTTTAAAGTCCACCTCATAGGAAAGGTCCTTCAGGTTTACCTCTCCCCTTCCGGAAAGACTACCTGTCTCATCATAATATTTAAAGTTTTCAAACTTTATATTGTCTTCTAGGGTGGATATATTTCCAAGGAGACTTCCCCCTTCATAGCTTATATCGATCTCTCCCCGTCCCAGGAGAAAGCTTTTTTCCTTCAGATCATATATAAAGTTCAGATCACTTCTGTTTGTTATCTTCTGATCCTTTATCTCGACCTCGATCCCCTTTTTACTTGACTGTTTCAGAGTAAAGAGGTCCTTTTCAAGATCAAACTTCACATCCAGATCAAGGATATCTGAATCCATCTTAAGACTGAATATCTTTCTGATAAAATCTAATTCTGCACTTCCACTGACCGCTTCTATATTGGTTCCGCTCTCTATATCATATACCTTATATGTCAGATCCCCATCATCCTCAGTCAGTCTTGCATCCACCTCCATAAAAAAATCCAGAGGCAGATATTTATTTGGATACTCCCCCTTGAGCTTTACATCTTTCAGGTAAAAGTTGTCTCCTCCTTCATAGTACAGACGACCACTGAAATCCTCCATAGCAAACTCTCCTGCTTTATAGTAGGGTGAAGAGAAATCTATATTTACTTTCAAATCATTTTTTTCATCAAAAGCCAGATTTACATGGACATTATCAAAAATCAGATCGTTTATAGGAAGAGCTAGCTCAGCCAGTTCCTCGTAGGCCGCCAGCTTTCCATACTCTATATCTTTCAGATAAAAATCTATATCTACACCGGCTTCACCCTTATACTCTATAAAGAGCTTTCCGGGATGATCTCCCATGAGAAAGTCTCCCCTTACATATATCTTTTCCCCTGCAAAGTTAACATCACCACTCCCCTGAGTTATAGGTGCATCCAGGGTTCTGTAGCTAACTTCAAGCTCATTAAAGTCAGCTCTTCCTCCGAAGCCGCCTGGGTTCAGAGTCATGTCGAGGTTCACTACTCCGTCATAGTAGACGATATCATTATCCTTATATGCATATTGCATCAGATTATCATTTATTGAGACGGACTCCAGCTTTATGCCCAGGTCATAGGGATGATCCTTGGTACTTAAAGAAAACCCAAGCTTTTCTTCCCCGCGTATACCGGTACTCTCTCCATTAAAGGAGAGGTATATCCCATCCTTTTTGTCAAAGGATACATAGCCGTTTACACTGCTGGCTTCCTTTTCTATGGGAACTTCATAGGCTGTATCCTTATAGTAGAGATATCCGTCTTCCACAGTAATTTTGTCTATAGGTACACTGCTTCCCTCATTGACATATTCTTCTGTGTCCTCTGAAGTATCACTAGTTTCAGATTCGTCGTCCTCTGAACCCAGAAAAACGTCTACTATATTGATATCATTGTTGGCATTTCTTGTGAGCCATACATTGGGATTCACGACCTTTATCTCATCTATCCTACCTCTTATAAGGTTTGAGGTACTATATTTTATCTCAATAAGAGGAGCCTCTAATATGAGCTCCTTTCCGTCCTTTAAGGTTGCATCCCTGACTTCAATAAGTCCTTTTCTGGTAAAGTTTATAGATTCACTCTCTATATCTGCCCCTGTAAACTCCAGCAGTATTGTTCTCACTGTCTGGGGCAGACTATATCTAACCACCATGTAAAGACTCCCAAATATCATAAGAAGAAGGGCGATCCCAAAGATGACTAGATATTTATGATATTTTCTCAATAAGTCCTTCATTGGGTTTCCTCCAGTTCATTAAAGGGGTCTTTTTAGTGGAATTCCTGTTCTTCTTGGATACTTACTGTCTGTCTGATCCTTCTTTTTCAACTTCACTACATGCCTTATATCCTTGCAGTAAGGAAGGTTAAATACCTCAGTGGAAACTATCTCAGTTGAAAGTACCTTAAGAGCATTTTCTGCCTCTAATTCCTCTCCTGTTCCCTCCATCTTAAGGGCAAAGAAGTCTCCCTCTACCTTTAGGAATGGTACCATGTACTCAAGGATTACATTAAGTTTAGATACTCCTCTGCATAGCCCAAGATCATAGTTTTCTCTTTTATCGTCTTTTTTTATATACTCTTCGGCTCTTTCATTTACCACCTCTACATTGGTAAGCCCCAGTTCCTCAGCTACCATCTCCAGGAACTTTGTTTTTTTTCCTACAGAATCCATCAGAGTGAACTTAATCCCCGGGTTACAGATAGCTAGAACCATCCCTGGAAACCCTGCTCCTGTTCCTATATCCATAGCACTTTTCATATCTTCTCTTATGAGCTTTTGTACAAGCATAGAATCTAAGAAATGCTTTTCAATAAGATCCTTTTCATCTCTTATAGCTGTGAGGTTGGTATGTTTATTTGTTTCTATAAGAAGGTCTGCATACTTCATCAGCCTGTCTACAGTGTCGCTGTTTATCTCTATATCTATTATCTTTAATCCTTCTACAAAGTAGTCTCTTAAGTTATCTTTCATCCTATAATCCCCTTGCCTTTAGTATCATCATCAGTATCTGAATATCTGCTGGAGATACCCCTGATATTCTTGAAGCCTGTCCTATATTCATAGGCATTACTTCCTTTAGTTTTTCCCTTGCTTCCCCTGTGATGTTTTCTATCTCATCATAGTTAAACTCCGCTGGTATTATCTTATTTTCAAGAGTTTTATGCTTTTCTATCATTCTAAGGGATTTCTGAATATACCCTGCATACTTTACCTGTACCTCTACCTGATACTCAGTCGCCTTGGGATATTCCCCTAAGTGGAATCCGTCTACTACTTCAGCGATATACTTGATATCTTCATACTTTACCTTAGGCCTTCTCAGAAGCTCCTTAAGAGTTGTACCGGATTTCAGTTCCACATCCCCCTCTCTTAAAAGGATCTCATTTATCCTTGGGTTTGATGGACCTACATTTTGTTTTTCTAACTTTTCTATGATTTCCTTTGTATCAAGCTCTTTTTGAAGAACTTTATTGTAGTGGCTCTCGTCAAGAAGCCCTACCTCATATCCTTTTTTACTCAGTCTAAGGTCAGCATTGTCCTCTCTTAAAAGTAATCTGTATTCACTTCTTGCAGTGAACATTCTGTATGGTTCATTTGTTCCCTTAGTTACTAAATCATCTATAAGAGTTCCTATATATGAGTCTGCTCTGTCTAATACAAAAGGTTCCTTCCCCTGTATCTTAAGTGCTGCATTCACTCCTGCCATAAGACCCTGTGCTGCTGCTTCCTCATATCCGCTTGTACCGTTTATCTGACCTGCCATATATAGCCCCTCTACTTTTTTAGCTTCTAAAGTAAAGTTTATCTCTGAAGGTATCACATAGTCATACTCTATGGCATATCCATACCTCATTATCTTGGCTTTCTCAAGACCTGATATCTTTTGCAGCATCTCATACTGTACATCTGTAGGTAGTGATGTAGAGAATCCACTGATGTATACTTCATTTGTATCATACCCTTCTATCTCCAGGAACAGATGGTGTCTCTCCTTATCCTGGTATCTGAATACCTTATCCTCTATCGACGGACAGTATCTTGGCCCTGTTCCTCCGATCGTTCCGTTAAATAGAGGTGATTTTGATTTATTTGATATAATAGTGTCATGTACATCTGTATTTGTAAATGTGATATAACAAGGAATCTGCTTTCTTCCCTCTACATCCTTATCCTCTGTTCTGTCTGAGAACTTTAACAGCTGGCTTGTATCTCCTGGCTGCTCATCTATCTTAGTATAGTCCATCGATCTGGCATCTATTCTTGCCGGAGTTCCCGTCTTAAATCTTCCCAGTTCAATTCCTAATTTTTCAAGAGATTCAGGTAGTTCATCTGAAGCTAGTTCTCCTAACCTTCCTCCTCTGAACTGCTTATCTCCAATATGGATAAGACCTCTCATAAATGTACCAGAAGCTATGATTACAGATTTTGCTCTAAACTCCTCTCCCTCTTTTATCTTTACTCCTACAACTTTACCATCCTCTACTATAATATCTGTTACCATCCCCTGGATTGCATCCAGATTGTCGGTATTTTCAATAGTTTTTTTCATCTCCATATGGTATAGCTTCTTGTCTGCTTGAGCTCTCAGTGATCTCACTGCAGGACCTTTTTTAGTATTTAAGACTCTTATCTGTATAAAGGTTTTATCTATATTTCTTCCCATCTCTCCACCCATAGCATCTAGCTCTCTTACAAGGTGTGATTTTGCAGGTCCTCCTATGGAAGGGTTACACGACATTACCCCTATATTATCAAGGGTTATGGTAAACATAGCTGTCTTCATACCCATTCTGGCTGCGGCCAGGGCTGCCTCGCAACCTGCATGACCCGCTCCCACTACTATTACATCAAAATTATGCATTAACTTTCCTCCTACTTTCTGTAAAGAGCATCTCCTTGGGAGATACTCAAAAAATCCACTTAAATACTCTTTTATGGATCTCTATCTATAAATAAATCTGAAGTCAATCAGACTATTTTAAACTTTCCAGCTGGTTAGCTGTTTTAGAGTCTGTAATTACAAGAAGAACATCACCCTTTTCAATTACAGTGTCCGCCTTGGGACTGGCATTTAATATACCTGTTGATTTCTTTATTCCTACTATATTTACACTATACTTATTTCTTACTCCCAGTTCTATGAGAGATTTCTCCCAAAATACACTTGGAGCCTTTACCTCTAACAGTAAAAAGTCCTGAGAAAATCTAAGGTGCTCTATCATATTAGGTTCCATAGCAAGAAGTGCTACTCTCTTACCCATATATTCTTCAGGGTAGATTACCTGGTTTGCCCCTATCTTTTCCAGTACCTTTCCGTGAGTTTTAGTTACAGCTTTGGCAATTATATTTTTTATCCCCAGTTCCTTTAGAATAAGGGTTACTATTATACTTGCTTGCTGGTTTGACCCTATACATACAAAGGCTACATCAAAGTTCCCGGCTCCTATGGAGTTCAGTTCCTTTTCATCTGTTGCATCCAGCATCACTGCATTATCTACTATATCATTATTTATTGCTTCCTGTACCAGATCCTCATCTTCATCTATAGCAACTACATCTGCGCCTGCTTCAAAGAGAGTCTTTGCCACACTTATTCCAAATCTTCCTAATCCTATTACAAGAAATTGTTTTGCCATTATTTATTCACCTTTCCTATGAAATTATTAATCTAGTATCTTTTATCCGATAAGGATATTTTCCTTTGGGTATCTTCTTGCATTTTTCATCTTCTGCTCACCCAGAGCTAAGGCGAATGTCAGGGGTCCCAGTCTTCCTATAAGCATAGTCATCATTATAAGTATCTTTGAAAAAAGATTCATCTCAGCTGTTATTCCCATAGACAGTCCCACAGTTGCAAAGGCTGATACCACTTCAAATATCGTCTCCTCAAAACCAAGATCATCAAACACAAGTATCATAAGGATTATTATACTCACATATATCACTGATATTACAAGTATTGCCAGGGCTCTGTTTAGGATCTCCCAGGATATCCTTCTGTTTGCTACCTCTATATCCTCTCTTCCCCTCACTATCCCCACAACATAGAATGCGATTACTCCGAAGGTAGTGGTTTTTATACCTCCACCGGTAGATCCGGGAGATGCTCCTATAAACATCAGAATACAAAACAAGAATATAGTCCCCGGATTAAGATCTCCCATGGGTACAGAGTTAAATCCTGCTGTTCTTGTGGTTACACTCTGAAAGAAGGAAGCTACTATCTTTTGAATGATATTCATATCTCCAATGGTATTTGGGTTTCTGAACTCCAGTACAAGGAAGGCTCCCATCCCAAGGAGTGTCAGTACACCACTTATAAATATAGCCATCTTAGATGTGAGGTTAAACCTCTTTCTGCTTGTTGTTATATAGGTCATCCATGAGTTTATCACTGCAAAACCTATTCCGCCAATAAGTATTAAAAATGCCACAGTTATATTTACTATAAAGTTTTCCGAGTACCCCTCTAGATTGTTGGTAAATAATGAAAAACCAGCATTACAAAATGCTGATACAGAATGAAATACTCCGTAGAGTATAGCCTTCTTAGGATTCATCGTTCTCATAAACCCTATAGCCAGAAGGAGTGCTCCTGCTAATTCTATTGTAAATACTATTATTATCAGTCTTTTTATGAAATCCGTTACCTCTCCGGTACTTTCTGCATTTAAGTCTTCCTTTAATATCTTCCTCTCGTGATATGTTATCCTCTTTCCTATAAGAAGAAATATAAGAGAGGAGAATGTCATTATACCCAATCCTCCAAGCTGAATAAATACAAGGATTATTATCTGCCCCACAGGGGTAAATACCTTGCTTACATCCACAAGGGATAATCCTGTTACTGATATTGCCGAAGTTATAGTGAAAAGTGATGTAAGATAAGTTATCTCATTTCCCTTTGTTGTAGCTCCCGGCAGCATAAGAAGTAAGCTTCCAATAAATATTGCTCCTATAAAAAATAATAGTAATATTCTTGAAGGAGGCATCTTTTTTATGTTCAACACTTCCATTTCTAGCATCCCACCTTTTTGTCCTAATAAATAATTGCAGCTAAGACTCAGATAAAATCTAAGCTCTAGCTGCCTTTTAATCGGTAACAATCTTTTATTTTTCTATCTTTTAACCTTCTAATAATACTGACTTATTATACATTATTTCCCACTCCCTTGCAAGACTCCATCATCTTGTATAACTTCCTTCTTTATGATATAATATGGGGTAATTTTAATTGAAAGGGAGCGATTTTTTTGGTAAGAAAACTTAAAAAAAGAAACCTGTTTGTCAGCCCTAGCTTAGAAAGAGTTGCAGACAGTGAATATTTAATTGTTTTTCCAGAAAGTGCAGATGAGCATATACAGAAGCACTATGAAGCTGTGGAAAACCTTGAAAATGATTATCTTGTCGTTGCTGAGAAGGAACTAACTGAAGTAACAAAGTCTCTTAAGGGACACTTTGCTTCACACAACCTTCTTATAGATATTGCACAGGGTAACAACGACCAGTCCAGAGTAGCTAAGCTTTTCACTGCTGGTGAGAGGGAAGTTAAGACTATTTTAAACAACATCTCTAAGAAAGACTCTTTACCTTGGAAGTATGGTTCCAACAGAGACTTCTTAAGGTTCCTTTACAACCTTGGAGTAAGGGCCCTTAGTACTTCTTCACTAAAAAAAGCTGAAGAAATATTTAAAAACATCTTAAGATTAAACCCTAGTGATGATCAGGATGTTAAAGAGATCCTTGTGGATACTCTCTTTGACCTTGGTAAGTACGATGAAATCATCTCGATTTCAAAGAACTATGATCACTCTAAAAACTCTGCTATGATCTTTAACGAGATCCTTTGCCACTATATAAAGGGTGACCTTGATAGTGCAAAAGCACTCATTTCTGACCTTACTGAAGAGAATATCTCTGTATTCAGAAACCTGTTAGACGGAGAGGGAAATATCTTAGATGACAGTTCTGCTCACAACTATATCCCAATCAGTGTTATTCAGAATAAATCTTTATTCTACTGGGAAAACTTCAGAGAGTACTGGGAATCTTGCCCTGGATCCATTGATTTCCTAAAGGAAAACATTAAGCCAGGAGAAGCACCTCCTACTGCTGCTGCAGAGTTAAAATCAGATCTTGAGATATGTCCTCTTGAAAACTTCGGTGAACACCTTACTGAAAAGAAGCTGAAGGAAACTACAGTTAAAGAGCACATGGATAATATCAGATTATTTGAAGGGGTTCTTTCTTCAAAGGAAGGAGTTCTAGAGAGAGTATTAGAGATCTACAAGGGAGGACTTACAAAGTCTAGACTTAACAAGATCATTACAACTCTTAACCAATACTTCAGATTTGTAATAGAGGATAAGGAAGCTCTTAAAGAGGTACTTAGTGACCTTAAAACTTTAAGAGAAGGACTTCTTAACTCAATGTAAAATGCTGGTGACCGGAATATTTCGGTCACTTTTTTTATTCTTTAATTAGAAGAAAGGTCATTATACAGGGTATATACTTTATACAAATAAAAAGCATCGTGACGTTGCATTGCCACAAATCAATGAAATTTATGATTATGATTTATGGTACTCAGGTAATTTTTAACTAACAGAGGTACTTCTTTTATTCCAGACTTTATCAAACCACAAATTCTATACTTTCCTTAATAATAAAAAGAGGTGATTTTCATGAAAAATATCATAAATAAGTTAGGAACACCATCTTCATTATGTTACTTCTACATCATACTTTTATCTACTTCTATGTTTATAAATCCTGACTTTAGAAGTACTACTATACTTATGACTATTACCACTACTCTTGTATCAGTATCTATACTTTGGGAATTAAAAAAACAAATCAACCTAAAACTAAATATACATCAGCTGGATTTTTTCTTTATATTTTTTATCACTATAAAGATTATTCTTTCCATGGGACATATCCTGTTTCCTGAGTTCACCAGAGACACCATCTCCCATACCTCATTTAATATCACCATGGGCACTCTACAGCTTATCTATTCATATCTCCTTATAAAGGTCAGCGACAGGAAGATCAAGCACCTGTGGCTCTATGGATGGCTTATTCTTACCAGCTCTATCTTTCTTATCCTAAAAACCAATATGGGAGTTATCTATGTTATGTCCATCGCCAACACCTATATTTTAAGTGAGGCTTTCTATGAATTCAGGGATCTCTCTACTCGAAAACTTCATAACTAATTTCAAAAAATATAAAGATGGCAGACTAATTAGTCTGCCATCTTTTTTATACTTTAGAAAATTATAAATTTTCAGTTGACTCATACCGAATCGAATGAGGCGTAGCCTCTTTATCTTGTCTTGAAATATTCATTACATAAACAGTGGTACTCCTGGACCAATTGGTATTCCTACAAATATCCATGCTACAAACAGTACAGTCCATGCGATAAGGAATATAATAGAGTATGGAAGCATCATTGCGATGATAGTTCCTATTCCCATATCTTCACCCTTTTTCGAATACTTAGCAGCAAATGCTACTACGATTGGGAAGTATGACATTAGTGGCGAAATGATATTTGTTGTTGAATCTCCGATTCTGTATGCCAGCTGAGTGAGCTCCGGGCTTAATCCTAGCTGTACAAACATAGGTACAAATACTGGTGAAAGCATTAACCACTTTGAAGATGCTCCTCCGATAAATAGATTTACAAAAGCTGTAAGGAAGATAAGTCCCACTGCTGCTGCTACTCCACTTATTCCCAGTGCCTGCATCCCGTCAGCTAGCTTTACAGCTATTACAATTCCAATATTTGACTTACCAAATACATATACGAACTGAGCTGATACGAAGATGATTACAAGGATTGCTCCGCAAGATGACATTGCTTTAGTTAATGATGTGATTACATCTCTGTGTGATTTGATCGTCTTTGCTCCCATACCAAATGCTAGTCCAGGTACAAAGAAGAACATCATTAATATAAATACAATCGATTCACTGAAGAATGGTCTTAGTATCTCCATCGTTTCAGGTGTTCTGCCGTTTGCTGCTACGAAAGCTTCGATTTCAGCTGGTGTCCATCTAAGAAGTCCTGATTCAGGAATAGTCATTAATGCCACTAGTCCAATAAATGCCAGTACTGCTACTCCGGCATATCTCATTCCCTTCTTTTCAAGGTCGGTAAGCTCAGACCCTGAGTCCATATCAAGACTTGGTCCCTCGTACTTTCCCAGTCTAGGCTCTACAATCTTGTCTGTAATAAATGCTCCCACTACAGTTACAAGTACAGTAGACACTACCATGAAGAAGAAGTTAGCTGTGGGTGTTACTGAGTATCCAGGTAACACGATCTGAGCTGCCTGAGTAGTGATTCCTCCAAGTAGAGGATCTGTAGTTCCCACCAGAAGGTTAGCTGAGAACCCTCCAGATACTCCGGCAAATGCTGCTGCCAGTCCTGCCAGTGGATGTCTTCCAAATGAAGCAAATATTACCGCTCCCAGAGGTATCAGAACTACATATCCTGCATCTGATGCAATATTAGACATTACCCCTGCAAATACAACTATTGCCGCTACCATGCTTCTAGGAGTTGACAATACTACCTTCTTGATTACTGCGTTTATAAGTCCAGACCCTTCTGCAAGACCTACTCCTAACATCGCTACAATAATAGACCCTAGAGCTGCGTGCCCTGTAAAGTTATCTACTCCTGAAGTAAATACCCCTCTTAAACCTTCTGCTGTTAACAAGTTAGTAACTGTTGTTGATACATAAGTTATTTCACCGTTAACTATTCTCTGGAATGTAACCCCTACACCCATTGCTGATAATATTGCCGATAAAAATAATGTCCCCACAAAAAATCCAAAGAACATCGCCACTGGATGTGGTAATTTGTTTCCTGCTACTTCTACAAAATTAAGGAACTTATCAAAAGCTCCTTTCTTTTCACTTACTTTTACACTTGTGCTAGTACTCATATTGCCCTCCCTTGTTAATCATATATAAAATATATACATTAGTAAAATTTTATATACTCAATTTCGACTACTGTTTTTTATTCGTCTTATGTGTTTGTAATCTTATCACACTTTTTTTATAAGCGTCAAGAACGTCAACCCTTGCTATCCCGCAATAAAACTTAAGCTTATCTTAAGAAAATCACCAAAAATAAACATGTCATTCTTTTTTGTTTCATCGTGCTGTTAGTATTCCGTATATTCGTATAAAAAAAACCCATTCATATAATGAATGGGTCTAAAGAGAACTATTAGTTTTTTCTATTGTTACTTTGTATAATTTTCTATTACTTTCACTATAACTTCTACTGATTTTTTCATCGACTGTACTGGAATATACTCAAATTTACCATGGAAGTTATGCCCTCCTGTAAAGATGTTCGGACAAGGCAGCCCCATATAAGAAAGTCTGGCACCATCTGTCCCGCCTCTTATTGGTTTTATAATTGGAGTTACTCCAACTTCTTCCATTGATTTCTTTACTATATCCACTATCTCTATTACCGGCTCTACCTTCTCTTTCATATTGAAGTAAGAATCTGTAACCTCGATCTCCACAGTCCCCTGACCATATTTTTTGTTCAGGTACTCCACTGCATCGTTTATCAGCTGCTTCTTCTGGGCAAACTTTTCTGCACTGTGATCTCTTATTATATAGATCATACTTGTATTTTCTATACTTCCCTTCATATCATGCAGCAGGAAGAATCCTTCATACTTTTCTGTATGCTCAGGTCTTTCATCCACAGGAAGCATCCCATTTACTTCCATACCAATAAGCATAGAGTTTATCATCTTATTTTTAGCTGTTCCAGGGTGTATGTTTCTACCTGTTATCTTTAGATTTACAGTGGCTGCATTAAAGTTTTCATACTCTAACTCCCCTATCTCTCCTCCGTCTATAGTATAAGCACACTTTGCTCCGAACTTCTCTACATCAAATAGATTAGCTCCTCTTCCTATCTCTTCATCTGGAGTAAATCCTATCTTTATCTCCCCGTGCTTTATCTCCGGGTTGTCCACAAGATGCTTTACAGCTTCTAGTATCTCTGCTATTCCTGCTTTGTTATCTGCCCCTAACAGTGTCATTCCGTCTGTTACAATAAGGTCCTGTCCCACATAGTTATTTAGCTCAGGAAAATCCTTTGGCGACATTACAATATTTTTCTCTTTATTTAATAGGATATCTCCCCCTTCATATCCCTCTACTATTCTAGGCTTTACATCTTTACCTGAGTAGTCCGGAGCTGTATCCATATGAGCGATAAATCCTATTGTATCTACCTCTTTATCTATATTTGAAGGAAGTGTTGCCATGATATATCCATTTTCATCTAAAGAGATATCCTGCATTCCGATCTCTTTCAGATCCTCTATTATTACATTAGCCAGATCCAGCTGCTTTTCAGTACTTGGACAAGTTTCACTTGAACCGTTTGATTGAGTGTCTATCTTTACATATTTTAAAAATCTTTCAACTAACATTTATTACCTCCGTCTATTTTTACTTTCAAAGTTTTTTCTAACTTCAGGTGTATTATACTTCCTTTTGAAACTTTGTGCAAATAAAGGAGACCATAAATATACTATTATTACAATTTTAGAACTATTTTTTCACATAAGGTCTGAATTTTTTCTGTCCATTCATATGCCTGTTGATTCTTTAATATATTAGTGTTAAAATGCTCTTTGAACTTAAAATGAAGCTTTTATTAAAAGGAGATTATATGAGTCAAAGAAAAATAAAAAATTTACTGGATGGATCTGTGGGTAAGCACCTGTTAGACCTAGTCCTTCCCTCTATTGGAGGGATGTTTGCCATTACAGCATTCAACCTTACAGATACTTATTTTGTATCCAAACTGGGTACCCATGAACTTGCAGCTATGGGATTTACCTTTCCCATCGTGATGATCATAGGATCCCTTTCATCTGGAATAAGTATTGGTTCCGCTTCAGTTATTTCAAGAGCCCTTGGAAAAAAAGACTATCATATAGTCAACAGGACTGCCACCGACGGAATTCTGCTGTCTCTTTTGGTTGTTATGGTTGTTTCCCTTATAGGACTTCTTACTATGGATCCTTTATTCAGGATATTTGGAGCAGATCCCGATACCCTTCCCCTTGTAAAGGAGTATATGACTATCTGGTATCTTGGAGTAGGAGTGGTTGTTATGCCTCCTGTATGTGATTCCTCTATGAGAGCACTGGGAGACATGAAGAGGCCCCTCATCGTCATGATGGTATGTGCCCTCACCAATGTTATCTTAGATCCCATCTTTATCTTCGGATATTTCGGTATCCCTGCCATGGGTATCAAGGGGGCAGCCATAGCCACAGTACTATCTAGATTTATGGGAATGATCACTACTCTTTCCTTTGCTCATTTTCACTATAAACTCATTGATTTCAAGTATGACTATAAATTTGAGATACTGACCTCATGGAAGAGGATCCTTCATATAGGAATACCGGGAGCCATTGTAAGATTATTCCCACAGATCCTTAGAGCTCTTCTCACAAGCCTTGCAGCAAAAAGTGCAGGAGTAGCAGGTGTAGCTGCCATTGCTGCCGGAGCACGTATAGAGAGCTTTGCTACCATAGTTAGTATGTCAGTAGGGACAGCTCTTGTTCCTATCATTGGTCAGAACTGGGGTGCCAGACAATATAAAAGAGTCAGAGAAGTTAAGGATATCACCAATAAGATCTCTGTAATCTACGGATTAATACTATTTGTTCTTTCTCTTTTATTCACTAAAAATATTGCTACCATCTTTACCAGCGATTCCAGTGTGATAAACCTTATCTATACCTATGTTAATATCGTTATGCTGGGTAGTATCGGGCTAAACCTCTACAACTGGACCAGTGAAAGTTTAAATGCCACAGGTAAGCCTAAATATGTAATGGGAATCAACGGTCTGGGTACCCTCATCCTTCTCATCCCCTCTATATATATAGGATTCTATATAGGTAGTTTCTCTGGGATGCTTATAGGTCTTTGTATAGGACAACTACTTTTAGGTTTTCTCTCTGTGAAGATTGGTAAGCGGGAGCTGGCCGGTGAAACCTGCTAATATAGATATAAGAAAAAGGAGTCTAGAGAGACTCCTTTTTCTTATATCTATTAATCAGGCACCTCTGTGTATTATAATCCCGGCATCCTTATTAGCTTTCAACTTCCCACTGTTATTATTCAGGTGATACCCTCCGGCGATATATGTTACCGGCAGAAACTCTCCCCCTCTTATCTCATCTACCAGTTCTTCTATACTGGTTATCTTTTTATTAAATTTTGTAGCATACCTTCCCACTTCGTGTTTATGATGAGCGTCACTAGCCCCTACCCTTCCCAGGTCCAGAGCTACACTTATATTATTCGCTTCTATATTCAGGTCTATTGGTGTATTTCCGTTTAATACCTCTATCCCGTTAAGCCTTTCATAGACATCTTTTATCCCGTCTCCCAGACCTCTGTTATTTTTCCTGTATGGATGAGCTGCTATAGCCACCCCGTTATTTTTTTCTACTATCTCAAGGAGTTCACACACATGAAGCATCCTGTCTGGCACTTCATCCAGTCCAAATACCACAATATCTCCCTCATAGGTCAGTATCTCTACCCCTACAAAGATAGGATATCCTGTTTCTTCACTATACCTTCCTGCTTCTTCCTTTATATCCAGACTGTCATGATCTGTTATACAGATTCCGTCAAGCCCCAGTCTTTTTCCCTGATCCACTGCATCTTCCAGTGACATATGACTGTCTGCTGAGCTCGGCCATATGTGCATATGCATATCTATTAACATCTTTTCCCTCCCTTAAGTGAATTTCCTTCCAATCTACAGAAAGCCCCCACTTTCTACGACCTCATTAAGGTTAGGGTTTAGAAAACACTTTTTCTAACTTATACTTTTTCTTCCTTCACCGAAGGCTGATATCTGAATCCAATGTATCAAATAGACCCAATTGAAATTTAATTATATTTTACCCTTCTTTCCCATATTATGCAAAGGTCTTTTTGTATTTTTCTCTATAACCTCTCTGTATCTCTCCCCTACCCCCTGCCAGGTGAACTTTTCAAGGTTTAGAATTTTTTTTCTCTCCTTGCTTCCTACTACTTCCTCCAGTTTAGTGCACAGGTCATCTATATAGGTCATTCTGTGGTCGGGATCTATTTTGTCTATCCCTTCCAGTTTAGGCATAGGCAGGAAATAAACTCTCCCGCTTTCTGTGATCTCCCTGCCTAGAGCTCCCCTTAATCCCGGAAGGTCATTTATGATCACTGTCATCCCAGAGGCTAAGGCTTCTATTACCACCATGGGAAACCCCTCATAGTATGACGGGAGTACCAGTATATGACCGCTCTTCATCTGTTCAGCCAGCTGTTCCTGCTCCGTTCTCCCAAGGAGCTCCACACTCCTACTGAGACTCTCAGCTTTTTCTCTGAGTTTTCTTCCCTCACTGCCGCTTATACCTCCGGCTATCTTCAGGCTTACTTCACCACTATTCATATCCATCTTTTCATAGGCTTCCAGGAGCTCATCTACACCCTTGGCATAAGCTACCTTCCCCACATACCAGATCTCTTTTTTCTCCTTCTTTTTTCTGTCACCATTAAATATCTCATCATCATATCCCAGTCCCATGACCTCTATCCTGTTATGATCTACAGAAAATATATCTGCTATCTGATCTTTTTGTTTTTCATGAAGAGCAAATACCATCTCAAGCTTTGATATCTGATCCTTTATATACTCCCTTTCCAGTTCATGGGTCATAAGCTGCCTTATATCTGTAGCATGACATACTCCCACTACCCTGGTTCCCTCAAATATCTCCTTTACCATTGAGGTAAGAAGATACAGGTGATGACTCACCACTATATCCGGAGAAAACTGTTCTTTTGCCTCTAAAAGCCTCTCTCTAAAAACATTTTTCCAGTTTTTCAGCTTTTCCCCATTAAGCTCACTGTAAATAGTACTCTCATAGGGCATCCTGTCACTCATCCCAACCACGGGAAAATCAAGTTTCCCCTGTCTGAAGACCACAGGATAAAAGGATATTCCTGTATCTATCTCATCTTCTCTGTCTATTCCTGCAATAAGTGCCTGCTCACACCCATTCAGTTGTTTTATCAGGTTTTTCACATATACCCCGCTTCCTGTATCCTGGGGTTTCTGGGCTATTACATGTAATATCTTCATATCTTCCCCTTTTTATCCACTTAAACTTCCTTTAAACGATTTAATTAAATAATCTTACTACTATTATTTTACCATATAACCATATAATAGGAAAATCCCCGGATTCATCCGGGGATTTTATCTTTAAGAAAGTTTATTTGTCAGTAGTTCAGTTACTATACCAGGATTTGCTTTTCCCTTTGAAGCTTTCATTACCTGCCCCATTAGTCCCTTCATTACTCTTGGTTTTCTTCCTTCATCTGCTTGCCTATAATCTTCGATAAGTTTAGGATTGTTAGCCAGTACCTCGTCAACGATAGCCTCTATAGCTCCCGTATCTGCCACCTGTGCCATTCCTTCAGCATCTACGATCTCACTTGGTGTTCTTTCGTCAGTCAGCTTTATCTCAAATAGCTTTTTAGCTATCTTTCCAGAGATCTTTCCACTGTCAATCAGCTTTATGATCTCTCCCAGATCCTGGGCTGACATAGAGAACTCCTCGATACCTTTACTCTCATCCTTAAGAACTCTAAGAACCTCTGTCATTATCCAGTTAGCTGTATTCTTAGGGTTGTTACACACCTTCACTGCAGCCTCATAGTAGTCAGCCAGCTCTATCTCTTCACAAAGGATAGATGCATCTGTAGATGACAGCTTATAGTCTCTGCCAAATCTTCCCATCTTCTCTACCTTTGATTCAGGCATAGTCTCTCTTATACTTTCTATCTGCTCATCTGTGATTACCAGTCTTACCAGATCTGGCTCAGGGAAGAATCTATAGTCCATAGCCTCTTCTTTACTTCTCATGATTCTTGTTACCTGCGACTCATCATCCCACAGTCTTGTTTCCTGGTCGATGCTGCCACCCTCTTCGATTGTTTCGATCTGTCTTCCTATCTCATAATCGATAGCTCTTGCCACAGCTTTAAATGAGTTTAGGTTCTTTACCTCTACTCTGGTTCCAAATGCCTCCTGCCCCTTAGGTCTTACAGAGATATTAGCATCACATCTAAGAGATCCCAGTTCCATAGATACATCTGAAATATCTGTATACTTTACAGCATCCTTCAGAAGATTCAGGTACTCATATGCTTCCTCAGATGATCTCATATCCGGATCAGATACGATCTCAATCAGAGGCATAGAAGCTCTGTTATAGTTTATAAATGATTCCTCTCCTGCATGCATGGATTTACCAGTATCTTCCTCTATCTGGATCTTAGTGATTCCCACTTTTCTTTCCTTACCAGACTTTAGAGTCACATCTATATGACCCTTCTCTGCATATGGATGGTCAAACTGAGTTATCTGATATCCCTTAGTCAGATCTGGATAGAAGTAGTTTTTTCTGTCAAATCTACTTACTTTATTTATATCACAGTCAAGAGCAAGTGCTGCTTTTACTGCGTACTCTACTACTTTTTTATTCAGCTTTGGTAGTGCCCCTGGATGTCCTAAACATATAGGGCATGTATGTGTATTAATTGGTGAATGATCATAGTCTGCGCTACATCCGCACCATACTTTAGTTCCTGTATTTAACTGTAAGTGAACTTCTAGTCCAATTACCGATTCCCATTCTCTTGCCATTTTAGTTAAACCTCCATCTACGTCTTTTTAGTAAGTTTCCGGGAGCTTCCACTCACCACGTACTCTTTCCAGTGCATCTCCGGCTCTTAGTATATCTTCCTCTCCAAAAGCCTTACCAATCAGCTGAACACCTACCGGCATATCATCTGCCATACCTGCTGGTACAGAGATCCCTGGTAGTCCTGCAAGGTTTGCACTGATTGTAAAGATGTCTTCTAAGTATAACTCGATTGGAGTCTTTTTATCGTCTAGTCTGAATGCCACACCTGGCGATGTAGGAGCTAAGACCATATCCACCTGCTCAAAGGCCTTTTCAAAGTCTTCCTTTATAAGTCTTCTTACCTGCTGAGCCTTTCTGTAATATGCATCATAGAATCCTGCACTCAGTACATAGGTACCTATCATGATTCTTCTCTTTACTTCATCTCCAAACCCTTCAGTTCTTGAGTTGATATAAAGATCATCTATACTATTTACATCTGTAGATCTGTGACCATATCTTACTCCGTCAAATCTTGCAAGGTTTGAGCTGGCTTCAGCTGGTGCCAGGATATAGTATACAGACACAGCATACTTTGTATGAGGAAGGCTGATATCTACTATCTCTGCTCCCATCTCTCTATATTTTTCGATTGTTTCATCGATTACTTTCTTTACTCCCGGGTTTATTCCTTCTATAAAGTACTCCTTAGGAACTCCGATCTTCATTCCCTTTACGTCTCCGGTTAGTGCCTTAGTGTAGTCAGGTACTTCCACATCTTCAAGAGTAGAATCATAGTCATCCATACCAGCGATTACATTCATAGTAAGTGCTGCATCCTTTACATTCTTAGTAAATGGACCGATCTGATCAAGAGATGAGGCAAATGCCATAATCCCGTATCTTGATACTCTTCCATATGTAGGCTTAAGTCCTACGATACCACAATATGACGCCGGCTGTCTTATAGATCCACCAGTATCCGATCCCAGTGTGATAAATGCCTGGGAAGCTGCCACAGCTGAAGCTGAACCTCCAGATGATCCTCCGGGAACTCTTGTAGTATCCCAAGGATTTTTAGTTTCACCATAACAAGATGTCTTAGTAGACGATCCCATAGCAAACTCATCCATGTTTGTTTTACCTATGATGACAGCATCTGCTTCTCTTAGCTTCTTTACCACTGTAGCATCATAGATACCCTCGTATCCTTCAAGGATCTTAGAGCAAGATGAAGACGGGTCTCCATATGAAACCATATTATCCTTTATAGCTACTGGTACTCCTGCCAGAGCTCCTACCTTT
>Ga0209272_10000420_pt1 | contig 36327 bp, 26 predicted proteins | sample tdDd002_FD_187125 | JGI IMG/M metagenome (GOLD analysis project Ga0209272, IMG submission 187125) | Marine sediment microbial communities from the Atlantic coast under amendment with organic carbon and nitrate - tdDd00.2 (SPAdes)... | ecosystem: Environmental > Aquatic > Marine > Coastal >...
CTGATAGATATAAGCTTCGTTTGAAGCATTGTATTGCTCAACTAAAGCTCTATTGAATTCACCACCTATTTGCTTAATTTCAGCAACTTGTCCATTTCCATATTGCTCAGCAATTGCAGTATTGTAAAAACCATCTTCCTGATTAATTTTTGCATCGTGATTTTCACCTACTTGCAATACTCCTGCATAATTTAATTCACCTCTTTCCTGGAATACATCTGCATTATTGTTATCACCAATTTGGAAAACCTGTGTTGCATTGTTTTTACCAAAATATTGCTTGGTGAAAGCATAATTAGAATTACCTACTTGCTGAGTTTCACTATAGTTATAAGAACCATAATATTGAGAAGATCCTGCATAGTTATTATCACCATTTTGCTTAATAAAGATCTCATTATTTTCAGTAGTACTTTGAGAACCGTAAGCATAATTATTGTTACCGCTTTGCTTAATCAATAAATCATTGTCAGTACCATACCACTGATATACATCAGCATCATTTTCATCTCCATTTTGGAAAACTTCAGCATTATTATCACCACCTAATTTCTGATCGATCATTGCATCATTCGATGCACCAATTTGAGATACAAGTGCATAATCATTTGTAGTGATGTATTGCTTGATATTAGACAAGTTAGATTCACCAAATTGACTTACAATAGCTCTATCTTCACGTCCTTCTTGAGTAATGTATGACTGATTTAATCCACCAAATTGCAATACGAAAGCAGACTCATTAGTCGCGTGCAGTTGATCTACCTTAGACATATTAAGCATACCCGTTTGAAGAACAGTTGCTGAATTTTCGGCTCCTCCAATTTGATTAACCAATGAAATATTCAACAATCCAAATTGATTCACATAAGCTGAATGTTCTTTACCTCTTTGAGCTAGTAAAGAAATATTTGAAGTACGATTCTGAACTAATGTATAATCATTTGATTTTCCTCTTTGATTTGAAATAGAGATATTACCAAAACCGTTTTGTTTTACGTCTAATTCGTTTCCATTTCCTTTTTGGTTATTATCATTGAAATTTAACATGCCAACTTGATTAACTTTGGCAGTGTGGTTTTTTCCTTTTTGATTTACATCTGATTTATTGATTTGTGCTACTAGCATTCCACTAAAGCATAAACTTGCCATTGCGGTAAATAATAATTTTTTCATGGTTATGATTTTAAGTTTAAAATGAATAGTCAGGTTTCCCCGCTTTTTATTATGTATTTATTTTCAGTTTGTTTGTCAATTGTAAAATTAAATAGATCATATTAACTGAAAACTCTTTTTACATTAAACTTAAAATTAGATTGATAGAAAATAGATTTTTATTTACGAATCTTCAAACCCCTCATTACCACACTACAATTAGTTAAATAAAATTAAACAAGAACTAAAATACTATTATATTTAGGATTAGTCTAGTGAATATAAAACTCAAAAACCTTTATCATACCAATTGGTATTTTAATGATAATTACATATCATTTAGGCAGTTTTTTCATATCGTTAATGGAAATAGAAGAAGAGTGTTGTATGAAATAATAGATTCTAAAAAGAAGATTCACACTCTTAAAACATATCGATAATCCTATTGTATTGAGCAAGAAGTGCACTTTAAATGAGCTCCTCAGTAACTATCTTGTATTTTAAATAAAAATGCAAAAATAAAGTGCGAAGCCATCTAGCCACACACTTACATTAATTACATATTGATAATTTTACTTAGACAGTCAGAAAATCAATATATTATTTTGTTCATTTTTATATCATGCTCATCAACTGGCACTTTATCTAACACCTGAAAATCGAAACAAATGCCAACTTTAAAGGCGCTTAAAGAAAGTAATAATCGATCGTAATAAGCTTTTCCTCTCCCCATCCTATTGTTTTCCTTATCAAAGGCAACACCTGGAATCAAAATTAAATCAATTTCATCCTCAGCCATAAAAATGGGACCATCGGGTTCCGGAATACCATAATTCTCACCTTCAACCAACGATTCTTTTCCCTCAAAAACCTTTAGATCTAAAGTAGAACCTTTAACACATGGAAGAATTACTCTTTTCTGATTCGCCCATTTACATACAAATTCATGTGAAAACACCTCATCCTTCATCGACCAATACAGCATAACAGTACGAGCCTCAACAAACTCAGGCATCTCTTCCAATTTCTTCAAAATAGGTTCAGATAAATCCATTTTCTGTTGATCGGAATATCCTTGCTTCAACAATCTTATTTCTTTACGAATTTTTCTTTTCTCTTCGTCAATATTAATATTTGATGTATTCATAGGTCTATTCATATATGTCTGTTCGTCTGTCTTTAAAGGCATCATTAAGTGGCGTAATCATTTTATTTCTTGACAATTCAGGATCGATGTCAAGCATAATTATTTCCTCACCCTTGCCTGCTCTTGCTAAAACTTCCCCTTTAGGATTGGCAATTATAGATTGACCGGTAAATGTTAGTTCCTTTTCTGTTCCTATTCTATTTGATGTAACAATGTAAGTTCTATTTACTAATGCATAAGAAGGAATCACCGATTGTGCATATGGCAATACCAGATTAGATGGATGTAAAATGATATCCGCCCCTTTCAAAGCCAACTTTCGCCATACTTCCGGAAACATCCAATCGAAGCAAATCAACATTCCAATTTTTACATTATCCACTTCAAAAATTGGCAGAGCAAGATTTCCAGGATTAAAAAACTTCTTTTCATTCATAAATAAATGAAGTTTTCTGTATTTTCCTATTACTCCCTTTTTATCGATTAACAATGACGAATTGTACAATTGATTTCCTTCTAATTCAGAAAATCCAGTAGCGATTTTAAATTGATATAATTCACATTGCGCTCTCAAAAATTCAACAAATACACTATTATTCGTATTTTCAGACAAACTCTTTGCCTCTTCAAGAGATCCAAAATTATAACCGGAATTTGCCAATTCTGGTAATACCACAATATCCGCCTCTTCCGATTTTTTCAAAAGAGGTTTTAATTTTTCGATAGTAAAACTTAAATTTCCAAAAACTGGAGCAAATTGTATTGTGGCAATTTTCATTATAAGTAAATATTATTCTGGCTGAAAAGATGATTTTCTTAAGATCATACCATAATCATTTTCTTTCATCAACTTCTCTAAGGTATAATCCTTATTCTTTTTCATGAATTCCTTTACAATTTGTAAACCTATCCAAATTCCAGTTCTCGAAGGAGATTCCTGAGGCATTCCTGATGTATTTGGTCCATCATTTATGTACTTGATAATAGTTCTATGCTGTGTATTGAACAAATGTTTTTGCTCTATAATATATCCCCAAATCAAATCTTCACTCTCCTGACACCAAGCCAAATCTTCTTTTGAATATTTCATGATATCCGCTTCAGATTTATCCGGCATAACTTGTTGAAGAAAGTATCTTATTTTTCCTTGATATATCATATTACTAATCAAGTCATCCTTTTTTGGCAGGAAAGGAAACTCGGTTAATCCATAAGCCAAAATCACATCCTGAGCCACTCGTTTGGGAATCATATTTTTCCTGGCATACATTGGTGTTCTTAAAAGAGAATAGTATTCACATTCTTCACCCAAATATTTATCCAAACTAATGCCAACAATATCCTTTGCTACCACAATAGATTGATTGAACCCAGAAACTTGGGCATAAAATTTAGGCAATCGGTGATCAGGAAAATAATATTTTAAATATTTAAAAGCTTCCGTCAGTTCCGTTTCTTCTTTTTCGAGAGTAGGGAAAACTTCAAGAACCGTTGCACTAACTTGCGTCATGGTGGTATCAAACAAGAATTTATTCAAATATTCCATATAGTTAGGAATATCCGTATTTCCCAAGCCAATTACTTTGTTACTATACATGGAAAGATATTCACCATACTTCACTATAAATTTTTCAAGATTAGGATCCTCTTTTAAGGCAAAAAGATCTTTATCGAAACGATTGATTTTCACCTCAAGTTCAATATCCGAAACATCTGGACGATTATTATTTGTATTGCAAGAGAATGGTGTGATTACACACAAAACTAGAATTTGAATCCTAATGCTTTTCTTCAAAAATGTCATCAACTTTTATTTTAATTGCAGTTTTAACTCGTGAAACTCAAAAATAAACAAAGCATAATTCTTAGAAAACATTTTCTGTACTTATAATGCCAGCTTTTTCGCTTCAGGCACAATTCATTTCCTTTTTATAACTAAATTTGCCTATCGCCGAAAAGGCTTCAATTTAGATTATTCGAGACAATACAATAGAAGATGAAAATAGCATTAGCCCAATTGAATTACCATATTGGCAATTTCGAAAGCAATACTGAGAAGATTATTTCAACAATAGAAAAATCGCGAAACGAGAAAGTAGATCTTGTTGTTTTTTCTGAACTAGCCATTTGTGGGTATCCTCCAAAAGATTTATTGGAAAGAAAAGACTTTATCGAACGTGCACAATCTGCATTGCAAAAAGTTGCTGATTCTTGTATAGATATAGCCGCAGTGGTTGGCGGACCTTCAATCAATCCACATGCAAAGGGGAAAAATTTATACAATTCGGCTTATTTTATCTCTAATGGTAAAGTGGAAAGCATACACAACAAAACCTTGCTTCCCAATTACGATATTTTCGATGAATACAGATATTTTGAACCCAACACCGAATTCTCATTGGTTGAGTTTAAAGGAAAGAAGATTGCCTTAACAGTTTGTGAAGATTTATGGGAGAAACAGCCTGTAGATAATAATTTTTCGAAATCGGAATTGTACAACATTTCTCCAATGGAGGAGTTGAGCAAGTTGAATCCTGATTTTGTAGTTAATATTGCAGCCTCACCTTTTTCATACAATCAGCAGGATCACAGAACCAATATTTTGAAGTCGTGTACTCAAAAGTACCAATTACCAGTTTTCTACGTGAATCAAATTGGTGCTCATACCGAATTGATTTTCGATGGAGATTCAATGGCTTTGAATTCGAAAGGAGAAGTGGCTTGTCGCTTAAAATATTTTGAAGAAGATTATCAGGTTGTTGATTTGAATGAAATTGAAAACACCAAAATAGAGAGTGAAGAGGTTGATTATATCGAAAAAATTCATGATGCTTTGGTTCTTGGACTAAAAGATTACTTCGGTAAAATGGGTTTCAAGCAAGCAACCTTGGGTTTATCGGGAGGAATTGATTCCGCTGTAACTGTTGTTTTAGCTGAACGAGCGTTGGGAAAAGAAAATGTAAGAGTTTTATTATTGCCATCTGAATTTTCATCGGATCATTCGGTAAATGATGCGGTTGCTTTAGCCGAGAATCTGGGTATTCAGTACGAAATAGTAGCAATTCAGGATATCTTTAATGAATTTCAAAAATCATTGGCTCCGATATTTGGCGATTTGCCTTTTAACGTAGCTGAAGAAAACATACAAGCACGAGTTCGTGGAACTTTAATGATGGGCTTATCGAATAAGTTCGGACACATTCTTTTAAATACATCAAACAAGAGTGAAGCTGCCGTTGGATACGGAACTCTTTATGGAGATATGAATGGTGGCTTATCGGTATTGGGCGATGTTTACAAAACAGATGTCTTTAAAATGGCTTGGTTTATGAACAAGGATGCCGAAGTGATTCCAGAAAATACCATCGTAAAACCACCATCGGCTGAGTTGCGTCCAGATCAGAAAGATTCCGACTCACTACCCGATTATGACATTTTAGACGGTATTTTATACCGATATATAGAAAAAAATATGTCTTCTGAAGAAATTATTGCAGAAGGTTTCGAGAAAGAAACGGTAAATAAAGCAATTCGTTTGGTAAACATGAATGAGTACAAAAGATTCCAGACTCCGCCTATATTGCGCGTTTCATCTAAGGCTTTCGGCTTCGGTCGTAAAATTCCATTGGTAGCAAAACACTAGGTGTTGGGTATAAACACCTACAAAATAGCATGTTGTCGAACATTGACGAAATAATGAATTTTTTCTCTATTCATTTTCTCGTTTAATATCATTTATATACTTTTGAACTGTTTTAAAACATGCAAGTATATTTTTTAAACCATATTCCGCTTTAGGTATGATTGAGAATGAAAGAAAGTCAAGGGAGACTATTTGTGGAGAAGTGATAAACAATCCAAACTCTGTTTTTAATGTTCTTACTCCTGTAGAGAAGGAAGAATTAAAGTCGAATATGACTTGTTCTTTTTTTAAGAAGGGAGAATACATTTACAAAGAAGGGGAAAGGCCAATTGGTCTAATTTGTTTGTCAGAAGGAAAAGTTAAGATTTTTAAAGAAGGTGTTGGCGGACGAGAGCAGATTGTTCGTATGGCAAAGCCAATTGGATTTATTGGATATCGTGCTCTATTTGCCGAAGAAAATAATATCGCCTCGGCAGTAGCTATCGAAGATTCGATCACCTGTACTGTAAGTTACGATTTGATTCTTAAGTTGCTTCGTTCGAATCCTGAATTGGCACTTTGTATCATTCGATCTCTTTCTACAGAGCTAGGCTTCTCGAACAACAGAACCATTACGCTTACGCAGAAGCACATTCGTGGTCGTTTGGCTGAATCCTTACTATTCCTTCGCGATACTTATGGATTTGAAGATGACGAGGCAACCATTAAGGTTTACCTGTCGAGAGAAGATATTGCAAACCTATCGAATATGACAACTTCGAACGCAATTCGAACATTATCTACTTTTGCAAGTGAAGGTGTAATTGCGATTGATGGAAGAAAAATTAAAATACTAGACAAGGTTCGCCTTGATCGAATTAGTAAATTAGGATAACTTTTAAGAACAATATTGAAGAGAGAGACATTGCTTGCAGTGTCTCTTTTTTTATTCATTCAAATTACTTCTTTTCTTCTCGCAATGATTTGTTGGTAAATATCAAAAATACAGAAACAAAACCACCTATAACAATAGCATCTATAATCTCCTTTCTAATACTTTCTCTAGCTGACGAAAGTATATAGTCTAACAACCATTCACCAATAAACATACCCAAACTAAATACACAGAATAGAATGAGAAAATTTTTAAATATTAATTTCATAAATTTTAAAATTACATTTTTATCCAGTAGAAAATTAAGATATGATTTATTAACATACAAATGATATTAGTTCTATATTATACTTAATTAAAGTAAAGGGAATCAATTTGCTTCTAATAAAAACATATTTTGAGGATATCACGGCAAGAAAATATTTATTTGAACCAACCATTTTTTGTGAATGCTGGAAATAGCAGAATTAATTATTCCTGCAAATAAACACGCTTTACACGGCGCGATACGGTGGTAAGAATTTCGTAGGGAATGGTATCGAGTTGCTGTGCCAGCTCGCTAACCGGATATTCGTTGCCAAAAATAACAACGGCATCGCCTTCGGCTGCTGTAACATTAGTCAAATCGATCATGCTCATGTCCATGCAAACATTGCCAACAACAGGACACAATGTACCGTTTACCAGCAGCTTTCCTACTCCGTTGCTCAATTTTCGACTAAAACCATCGGCATAACCAATTGGGATAATTCCAATGCGAGTATCCTCGCTTAACACACCCATGCGACCATAACCAACAGTATTTTCCTTAGAAACTTCCTTAATTTGCGATATGGTAGTTTTAAGAGTGCTCACATTCATCAATTTGTCCTGATGAACCGGACTTACTCCATACAATCCAATGCCCAGGCGAACCATTTCAAATTGGGCATGCGAAAATCGTTCGATACCTGCTGAATTCAACACGTGACGATCGATTTTATAATCAAATTGAGATCTTATTTTATCGCTCCACTTGCTAAACAAATCAATTTGCTGTGTGGTATAATCGTCGTGTTGTTCTTCGTCGGCACCCGCCAAATGCGAAAATACCGATCGAAGGTAAAAGAACTCATTATTATGAATGGCTTCAATCAATTCATCCAAATCAGGCTCCATAAAACCCATACGGTGCATTCCTGTATCCAACTTGATATGAATAGGATAATTCTTCGTCAAATTCTGACGCAAAGCTCTCTGGAATTCCTTTAGGATTTTAAGATTGTAGATCTCGGGTTCGAGCCTGTACTCAATCATGGTTTCGAAAGAGTGCGGCTCTGGATTCATCACAATAATAGGAATATTGATTCCGGCATTTCGCAACTCTACACCCTCATCGGCAATGGCAACAGCCAGGTAATCTACCCTGTGATATTGCAGTAAATTGGCTATTTCTGTTGATCCACTTCCATAAGAGAATGCTTTTACCATTACAGTAAGTTTTGTCTCTGGTTTAAGCAAAGATCTAAAATAATTCAGGTTGTGAACCATGGCGGTTAAATCGACCTCTAAAACCGTTCGATGCGCCTTAAATTGCAATGCTTTTGATATTCTTTCAAAGTGAAAATCACGAGCTCCTTTAATCAGAATTAATTCATCGTTAAACTGATTTCGATTTAGATCGGATAGAAAAATATCGGTTGATGGGTAAAAAGAAGCCTCGCCCTCAAATAATTCAGCTAGCGATGATATTCTTTCTCCAATTCCAATAAATCGATCCAACTTCTTCTTGTCGATTAACTTCGCAACTTGCTTGTATAATTTTCGATCTGTAAGCCCAGCCTGATAGATATCTGATAAAATGAGTGTCTTTTTTTTATCTCTTTGCTGGCGATTCATAAAATCAAGAGCAATTTCGAGAGAGCCCAAATCGGAATTGTAATAATCGTTTATTAAAGTACAATTGCCAAAGCCTTCCTTTATCTCCAATCGCATGGCAATTGGCTCCAATTTTAGCAAAGCCTTTTTAAGCACTTCCTCATCAACGTCCATTATCAATGCCGTTACATAAGCGGTAATGGCATTGTCAACAGAAGCATGATCAGTAAACGGAATCACAATTTCGTTTTCGATACAATTGACTTTATAAGTGATTCGGGTAAAGTTCCCTTCAACTTTTTCCTTAAGGATCATAAAATAAGCATACTTATTTCTTGACCAGTTGATGTGTTCCTGCTTACGCTCCAATCCCTGTACAAAGGAACGTTCAACAATTGAATCGTCGGAACAGTAAACCACTTTTTCACAACTTGAGAACAAATTGATCTTCTCGTAAATAAGATGCAGTTTTCCTGTAAAATTTTCGCGATGTGCTTCTCCCAGGTGAGTAAATACACCAATGTTTGGCTGTATGATCTCTGCAAGTCGCGACATTTCATTCGGCTGAGAAATTCCGGCTTCTATAATTGCCATTTCAGCCTCCGTATTCATGTTCCATAAAGATAAAGGAACACCAACCTGCGAATTGTAACTCTTTGGGCTTCGAACAATAGTAAATGATTCATTCAATAACTGATACAACCACTCTTTTACGATGGTTTTTCCATTACTTCCTGTTATTCCAACTACCGGATAAGAAAATTGTTCCCTATGGTATTTACTTAGTTGCTGAAGTGCATCCAGCGTATTTTCTACCAGTACAAATCCCGCTTCCGGGTAATTTTGAATTTCTACCTCAATATTGCTGATCACGAAAGCTCTTACGCCTTTTTTATACAAATCAGCTATATAAGTATGTCCATTGTGGCGTTCACCAACAAGGGCAAAAAATAGCGTTTGCTCTGCAATTAATAAAGATCTGCTATCGATAGACAATGATCGTACACAAATAGAAGAATCACCCAAAAGTCTCCCTTCAGCAATTCTGGCAATCGATTCAATTGAATAGCTATTATCAGATCTCATATAAATATTTTACTGGGCTGAATCAGAGTATATTTTTGTGTAACATGAACGACAAAGTGGTTCATATTCCTGTTTTTCACCTAAAAGAACCAATTTATCACCTTCTGATAAACGGTGAGAATAATTCGCCAGATTTCCACAACGCATGCAAACCGCATGCACCTTAGTCACATACTCAGCAGTTGCCATTAAACTTGGAATTGGTCCGAAAGGATTGCCTTTAAAATCCATATCTAAGCCAGCAACGATAACACGTACACCTTGATTTGCTAATTCGTTGCAAACCTCCGATAAACCATTATCAAAAAACTGAGCCTCATCAATCCCAACAACATCAACATTACTTGCTAAAAGAAGGATATTTGCAGAAGTTTCTACAGGTGTAGAACGAATAGAATTTGCATTGTGCGATACAACCTCATCTTCGGAATAACGAACATCGATATGAGGCTTAAATATTTCGACCTTTTGGCGTGCAATTTTTGCTCGATTCAATCGACGTATTAATTCTTCCGTTTTACCCGAAAACATAGACCCTACAATAACTTCGACCCAACCTTGTCGGCCGGCTCTGCTTATATCATTTTCAAGAAACATTCATTTTAGTTTAGGTGATTTTACATAGATACACAAAAATAGGAAAACAGATTAACTTATGGCAATCGATTTTAGAATTGTATAGATTCTTAATTACACAAATTTTTAAATTCTTAATTCTCCGCAACTTCCTTTAAAGTGGAAATATATTGAGCAATCAAATCAAAAAATTCTCGTTTCTTTGTATAGATTATTACTTGTAGAAGATTAATCTAGCGAAAGTCATTCTAACCTACAGGAAAAAAGCTCGAAAATGGATAAAAAAATAATGCTTCAGCTACTCCAAAATAAAACCGGAGAAATTCAAAGTTTGTTAGAACATTTTAAAAATACACCTAACGAATTAGAGGAAGGTATTTCTCTCTTGTCTGATAGAATAGAAGGTTTGAGTAAGGAGTTTGAAATATTAAAGGCAAATTTTAATTCTGTTAATGAAATTGTCCAAGAAGAAAGAATAGTTTCTAAAGAACCAGTAATTTCGAATCCCGAAATAAAAGAAGAGGCGAAGGTTGAGATTGTGGAAGAGATCAAAGTCAAAATTGAAGAAGAGCTTATTGCACCTGTTTCAATTCATAACGAAAAAATAGAAGAGAGCTCGACCTTAAACGATCAGCTTCAATCCTCAGGAAGTGAAATTATTGGTGAAAAAATATATTCAAATTCTATTACAGATATTCGATCAGCCATTGGAATTAATGATCGTTTCCTTTTTATTCGCGAGCTTTTCAATAATGATAATGACAAATACAATTCAACCATAGAATTTATTAATAATGCAGCTGATTTCGGAATTGTTGAAGAGCAATTCAAATTGAATCAGAATTGGGATTTTGAAAACCCTACAGTTGTTCAATTTTTAGAAATCACAAAGAGAAAATTTTAAGCATGTCAAAATTATACTTAGTTCCGACTCCTATCGGAAATCTTGAAGATATTACCCTTAGAGCAATTAATGTATTAAAAAGTGTTGATCTTATTTTAGCTGAAGATACCAGAACCTCAGGCTTTCTTTTAAAGCATTACGAGATCAGCAAACCATTGATGTCTCACCATAAGTTTAACGAGCACAAAACCTCCGAAAATATCGTTAATCGAATTCTTGCTGGGGAAACCATTGCTCTTATTTCCGATGCAGGCACTCCCGGTATTTCTGATCCCGGATTCTTTCTAGTGAAGCATTGTGCAGAACAAGGAATTGAAGTTGAATGTTTGCCTGGAGCTACTGCTTTTGTGCCAGCCTTGGTAAATTCTGGTTTGCCTTGCGATAGATTTTGCTTTGAAGGCTTTCTTCCTCAAAAGAAAGGTCGTCAAACAAAATTGAATGAATTGGCAGAAGAAACACGCACCATGATTTTCTATGAATCACCTCATCGATTGGTGAAAACTTTACAGCAATTGGCAGAAGTTATGGGTGAAAATAGAAAAGCTTCTGTATCGAGAGAATTGACAAAATTGCATGAGGAAAATGCAAGAGGCACACTTAATGAATTGGCAAATCACTTCAATTCAAAAACAGTTAAAGGCGAAATTGTACTTATTGTAGAAGGTAAAGTATTTGAGAAAAAGAAGAAAGAGTACATTAAGAAAGACAGACAGTAGCAGTTAGCAGTTAGCAGTTAGCAGTTAGCAGTTAGCAGTTAGCAGTTAGCAGTTAGCAGTTAGCAGTTAGCAGTTAGCAGTTAGTGCAAAGTTCGGAGTATGGGTTTATGAATACAATATTATGCTACCCTTTATACTTGTAATTTTTAATCCTCGTGTGAGAATTTCGGACATGAGATCGCTTTATCGCCAAGTTTCTTAACTTTTTGTCGACGTTTAAGCTTTCGAATTTCTCGTGGGTTGGAGTAATTGTAATTGTAAGTTAAAGAGATCTCTAAACCTCCACGATTAGATGATGCTGTTTGCAAATCGGATACATTTATATCATAAGAAATCAATACTTTCAAACGCTTTTTCTCGTATCCAAAAACCGGAATAATATCCTGTGAAAAACGATACCACATACCGTAATGTAGAATTGTTCCTTTTTCGCCAAATAACATCATTGCATTAGCTCCAGCAATCCATTCGTTTGCATCATTTTCAGTGGTATGCATAATTTCAGGCTTAATATACATTCTAGAGTTAATACGACTTTCGAAACCTCCATGCCAGGCAAATTTACGCTTTAAGTTATTGGTAATTTCGTAAAATGATTCGTTTGGTTGATTGATATGACTCACCGCAGTTCCCATAAAATATTTGGTTTTACCACGAAAATAAGTCATCATCATACCTGCAGAAAAATCGGCATAAAATAACGATTGAGTCCCTAACGGTTCTCCAGACTGATAATTAGGATCGAATATGGTTCCATCCCATTGATCATCGAAAACCAGCTTGTTATAGTCTACCGATTTATTTACCATTTCAACACCAATTCCTGCGTGCAAGAATAAAGTGTTTCCTGCATTTAAACTCTTATTTAAAGAGCCAGCAAACATTACCTGAGTAGTCTTTAAACTACCTTCACCAGCTTTATCATTAAACACCATTCCTCCAACTCCAATCCAGGAAGAACTTAACAATTGTGTTGATAATTTACCATCGATAAAAACAGCTTGAGATACAAAAGGTGTGGTAACACTATTCCACTGATTACGATAATTCATTCCTCCTCGGAGGTTATAATCTGAATTTCCGGTAAGTGCTGGGTTTAACAATAATGGGATAGAATAGAACTGAGAAGAGTGTACACGCTGAGCTGAGAGCTTAAAAACTCCCAATAAAACAATCGACAATAAAATCAGAATATACTTTCTCATAAACACTTCCTAAGGGTTTTCCGATTTTCAACTTCAACGATCAACAAGAAAGATAAACCCCCAAACAAAAATATGAAAATGGGTAATATTATTGTATTACCCAAACATAAAATATCAATTTGATATAAAATATAGTCGCCTTTTTTGGCGGTTTAAATATAATTAATCGTATCTAATTTAAATATTAAAATATCCTTAATTCATCAAATATATTAATTCAGTAACGTAACGTTACCTTTTTTCTGTATCGTTCTACCATCAAGCAAAGTAACTTCCAAGAAATAAACATATACATCCATATCCTGTTTCTTACCTCTATAAGTTCCATCCCAACCTACATCTTGTCTGTTCGATTGGAAAATTTTAATGGTTAATCTGTTGTAAATAATCAAACTCATTGAAGCAATATTATTTCCTCTTACATACAGAACATCGTTCTTACCATCTCCATTTGGAGAGAATCCTGTTGGTAATCCCACAAATTGGTCACCTTCCGGATAAGATACATTTACAGTATCTCTTCCCATACAACTTTTTTGATTGGTAACCTCTACCCAATATTCACCCGCCTTATCAACAACAATTTTCTGAGAAATCTCATCATTTGACCAACGATAGAATGAACCATCATTCGCAGCATCCAACTCTGCAGTTTCTCCTGCTGTTAATACTAAATCATCGCCTAAGTCAACAATTGGAGAAGCATTTACAATTAATTCGATACAATCACCTTCAGTATTTCCAAAAGGATCGGTTACTTCTACACAATATTTACCTGTTTGATCAACAAAAATACCTTTATCTGTTGATTCTGATGGAATCCAACTATAAGTAGGCTCAGCACTAAATGTACGGTCAATAGTTGGTTCAAGGTATACTCTATCACCTTCACAAATTTGAATGTCACCACCTAAATCAACAGAGAATTTATGACCATCTTTTCTTATCACGCTTACTTCATCACTATTGGTACAACCAAATTCTGATGTCACAAGAACCGAGTAAACATTCTCATCACTAACCGTAATTGTTTGTGTTATTTCACCTGTATTCCACTCGTAAGATCCTGTTAAACCTTCTGGTCCGGCATCTAATGTAGCTGTTTCACCATCGTACAATACAATATCTTCACCCAAATCAACAATTGGCAATGGATGAACATTAACAAGTATTTCATCGGTCTTTTCAACTCCGGTAGCATCCATTACAATTACCGAATAATTTCCAGACTCTGTAACTGTTAAGGTTGATGTATTTGCTCCATTCGACCATAAATATGTATAATCCTGGGTTATTGTAGGGTTTGGATTCAAAACGATCTCATCACCTTCACAAATATCTTTATCATCACCAAGATTAATCGCAAATACATCACTAACACTAGATATTACAATTTCATCGCTGGCTGAACATCCATTTAAATTTGTAACAGTAACACTATAGGTATTACTTGTACTTACCTGAATGGTTTGAGTAGTTTCACCTGTAGACCATTCATAATCGTTACCCGCATTCTGTGCATCGAGTGTAAGTATTTCTCCTTCTGCTAACTGATAGTCATCTCCTAAATCGACAACAGGAGCCGACCAAACCGTTACATTAACAACAGCTGATGATTGTTTTCCCGTATTTTTATCTGTAGCAGTTACAGAATAAATTCCGGTTTCACTAACTGTTAAAGTTGATCCTAATGATCCGTCAGACCACAAGTAAGAGTAATCACCATCAAAATCGATAACAGGTGTTAGAACTCTTGTTTCTCCAGAACAGAAGGCGATATCATCACCTAAACTTACAACAAATGATTCTACCACTTTGATATCAGCATAAATTGTATCTCCGGCACAATCAAATGCACTGCGTTCTATCAATTTAATTTGATAATCACCTGGTGTATTTCCCCATTGAACATCAAAACTTAATTCGCTATGGAAATTATCACTCATTCTTGTGGTACTTTCATTCAATACTGTTGCATCTGCAGGAACAAAAATTTCATAATTTTCATTCTTCTCAATGGTTGCAGTATATGCCTGAATTGTACCTGCCTGAATAACCGGATTGTAATCGCCAAATACCGTATTTGGTAATGCCATCACATCCACCTCTAAGGTTTGATTGGCTAAATCCTCTTCAACCGGAACTCCAGATAATGTTTTGGCTTCAACTAATAAAATTTCCGCTCTGTGCGTCTTACCTGAAGTATTAGGTATCTCCAATTCAAACTCAAACTGATTGGTATAAATTTCCTTTGCACCAGTAGGCATTTCTGCAGGTGCTCTATCAACAGAGTATTTAAATGTCCAAGGTTTTGGTCCTGTATAATTTACCCTTACATTAACCATACCATTGGCATCTCCACCATTGTTTTGGGCACAAACATAAGGCACCTCCAAATCTTCAAATACAGCTGTTGGCGCTGATTCATCAACTATAACAAGCATAGTTAATCCTTCACCAAAACAATGCGTTCCTAAATCCTCAGGGTAAACCTTTACCTCATAGGTTCCTGCATTTACAAACTGATAATCTCCAGAATCAAAAGTTTTAGAAGCCAAATAAGCTACCGCACCCGATGATGTATTGGTAACAGACCAATGATACTTGTAAGCTGCATTCTCATCAACTTTAAAATTAAGCGTTGTTCCCTTAACTACATACTGCTGCGACACAGCCGCCAATCCTCCTAAAAGGATCAGCAGTGCGCTTAGCAGTGTTTTATGTAGTAAGGTTCTTATCATTTAATTTCTATTTATTATTTCAACACAATTGTACCATTAATAACTGGCAATGGATGAACTATAATAGTTTTAGCAAGATTTGCTCCTTTAGGCATTGTTTCATGACCATCAGCTACCGATACAGCTTTAATCAATTCAACTGTCCAATCTTGATCCGTCGCATCATTATTTATAAAGAAGTTGTCAATATCAATTGTAATAGTACCTGTTGAAGTAGTGAACTCTTTATCTGCACCACTTTCCTGTACAACTAAATTATCTCTAACAGTTCCATCTTTATCTGTAATTTTATAATATAGTTTCCAAGGTTTCACACCAGCATAAGTTACATCAAACGATTTTGTTTCTGCTGAACCATTATATGAACAGACAGTTATATCTGTCGCATCTGCAAACATAAAGTCACCATCAGATGGAAGAATTATTACTTCTTGAGAGACAGCTTCACTGAGACAGTCATTCCCATCTAGCAATGTTGCTTTAATTACATATGTTTTACCAACTGTACCATCCCAAGTAATATCAACAATATGATGATCGGCATTTGTTGTAGCCTCATTTGGATAAGCCAATACAATACCAGGGTCTAACACAGAAGCATCCTTAGTTTCTACAACCCAGTTGATCATCTTCACACCTCCTGGAGCCGTTACTGTAGTAAGATCAATTTCATACTGTCTTGTTAAACTATTAGTCACTTCCTGTTGCGCAAAAAGTGTATAACTAAAACCAACAGTACATAAAAGTATTAGTAAAAGTTGTTTTATTGATTTCATACTATATAGTTTTTTTAATATTATTTAATAGATATAGGCGAAATAACCGGTAAACCTTGAGCGGTATAGGTGTAAGTTTGAGCAACAGGTAATGTAATTTCTGTTCCTGCACCATCTTTTAATTTAGATACTGTAACTGAAAAAATACCATCGGCAGTTAAATTATTACCATCCAAGAATAATTCTGCTTTTGGTATAGTAATCGTATAATCTCCTGCTCCTTTTCCTGTTGTAGTATTTACATCTAAGTATTTACCTGCTACATCTGTTCCATTTGTAGTTGTAACGGCATAAAAAACCTGTGCTGGACGAGCAGTTTCATGAACTAAACTAGCTCCACTTAAAGTAACATTGATTTCCAAATCAACACCACCCGATAAGTTACCCGCACAATCCTCTGAAGATGCTGGTGTATCTGTATAAGCAAAATCCATACTTCCTGTAGGGTCAGTAACTGTAATTGTCAGTGTCGTCAAATTATAACATCCATGTGCTCCAACTGCTTTAACTCTTAAATAGTATGTTGCATCATAGTCGTCAGGTACATTCCAAGTAACACCAACTGCATTTGTATTTTCCGTTCCCGCTTGAAAAGTAAACGTATTTGCAGCCGCAAAAACCTCCGATGTACATCCTGCATCAGAAAACACCTGCCAAGTATAAGTGTCATCTACCATAGTACTAGGCACGTTACCATCATCGTGCTGCTTTTGTTCAATTTCATAAGTATAGATTGAATTTCCATAAACAGTTTGACTTCCACCATCGGCACCAGCACCTGTAGTTTGTGCGAACGCACTTGTTATGCAAAAAATTGTTGCGATTAATAAGGTTAACTTTTTCATATCAGTCGATTTTGTATTGTTTTTTATTTTATTGTTACTGGACTTATTACAGGAATTCCATACAATATTCTTGTATGAATATTTACTCCTCCTGTTAGTGTCACTTTTATATCTCCTCCGTACTTGTCCTTAGCAGAGAGGATGGTAATTATTTGGTTTTTATCTGTATGTTCTGGTATAATGGCAAGATCATTAAAAACTAAACTCTTGCTCTCTGTTACAGTTATGGGAGTTGCCACAGGCGCACCATCAATACTGTAGTAGACTTGTATTGGATAAAATTTACTATCAACTATCCCACTCGTCTCAATTATTACTTCTGTCTCAAATGCATTTCCTACATTCGAACAATCATTCGATGCCAATTCTTTAAATTCAATCGTGGCACTTTCGATCACTTCTATTGCGAATGCTCTTCTAGTAGAACACCCACCTAATCCTCCGTTGAATTCCTCAACAATTAAATAATACTTACCTGGCTTCTCCCAAGTAATATCAACAGTTGCTGCATCGTCGATTCCATCCTTAAATGTGAATTCATCGGCCGCAGCAAAATTTTTATCTTTTGTATTTGTAAAATCTGTTACTTTGTAAATTTTCCATTCACATGCATTACCAGCATGCAAGGCTAAAGCTGCCTTATGAGTACTCCCATGCAAAAACACAGCATCCTGTGCACTCGCTGTTGCAAGCACAAACACTCCTAATATGAGCGTAAGCAGAATTCTATGGATGAGAGATTTTTTCAATTAATTGTATTTAATTCTAAAATTCTTGTTCAGCTTTTATAATAACCTTCCCGACAGTGTCGGGAAGGTATTTTTTAGCCTTATGATGTTGTATTAGTCAATAGAAATATCTGTTGTATTTGGAGATGCAGTAATTACATATGGTGTAACTAGTGTATTATTTGCACTTCCTGTTAACTCATAAGCATTAGTTCCTCCAGCAACAATATAAGGAGATGCATCAGTCGCAGAAATATTTAAAGTAATATTACCATTCGCAGCTGCATTTGGATGACTATCATCTGATGGTCCTGGTGTGTTATCAACAGTCACTTTTAGAACTATTAAAGGATGATTTCCTGTCACTAAAATTGTACCATCTACACTCGCATCAACATCAGCTGTAACTGCTTCTACAACTGCACTACTCAATATTCCAGATCCATTTGTTTCTGAAATTGTATAATTAAATCCCCAATTGCCAGTCCAATCTTGAGAATCCGTTTTCATAGTAAAAGCAAAATACCTTACCGATTTACCAAAATCATTTCCTCCTCTAGTAATTATCTTACCTGATTGATCATTACAAGAAGTCAATGTAGTCTCAGATGATCCATCAATCTTAGATGCAAATACATTTAAGTCAATAGTACCTGCTGTTACTGAAATGTGTATTCTACGAAGAGTTGAACATGTTCCTGTTCCTGCATTATTTTCAGCAACTTCAACTAAATAATCACCAGCTTTTAACCATTGAATAGGAAGCTCATTTAAGTCAACCCCTGTATTAGTTCCTCCTGGTAAAGCATAATCCGTATCAAGCGTTGCTACATCATCACCATCTTTTGGAGTATCAGCATCAATTGCATTACCATCTGCATCTGCCTGATAAACCATCCAAGTGTAGGAGTTACCAGTATGATTACCATCTGCATCAACAGTATTTACTTTAAATGTATGAACAGACCCTACTGAATGAGTCGCATCAGCTTGAGCAAAAGCTCCAGTACTTGCAATTAAGAATGCAAGTACCCAACTTAGTTTTAATAATTTTTTCATAAGGCTATAATTTTCTTTATTATATAATTTAATCATTATTTAAATTAGTCAGTAGTAATACCTGTAGTTGCAGGTACTGCATATACTTTATAAGTGGCATCATCAGTTTTACCAGCTGTTGCATCTCCATCAGAAGTTCCCAATGAATCTGTAGCTCCTGTTACAGTAAACACTAAATCAAAATCTTGATCTTGTCTATTCAGATTAGTTTTATAAGTAACAGTAATAGTTTGAGTTGGAGTATTAATACCTGTAATAGTTTTTCCTGAAGCAAAACTTGCGTCATAAACAACTCCATTAACTTTAAGATCACCTACATTCTCGCCTCCATGGGTTAATGTATATGTATAACTCCAATCTCCAATAGCATCAACAGCTGTAATTAAGTACTCTCTTGTAGTTGTTCCAAAATCATCATCAGAGTTATCACCTAAATTAGATCCATCACCAGCAGTATCATTATCAACAACTGGACTATTCACAAATGCACAATCATGAGCAGCAGTAACCAAATCTGCATAAACATCAAATGTATTTGCCTCTACTGTCACAGAAATCTGACGAATTGTTGGACAACCTGAAGCAGGAGCTCCTCCTGCAATTTCAGTTGCAGTGAATTTTCTTACTTCTGATACTTGCAAAGTATAAGGTGTTGCCGAAGCTGTAAGCCATTTAATTTTAATATCCTCACCAGTATTAACATCACCAACAAATTCATAATCCACATCTTGTGTACCTCCTGTTACTGTCCATGTTAAATCAGAAGTCAAAGTACTCTTGTCTACGTGATAATCGTGAGTTGATCCTACAAATGGATTTGTTCCTGAATTTTGAGCAAACACTTGAACTGAAACAAAAACACCAACAATAACGATTAATAATTTTCGTAAAGTTTTCATTATATCTTAATTTTTATATTTTTTATAAACAAATTACCAAGTAATAGTTCCTGTAGCTGGAACACCATATAATGTAACAGCAGCAGTTTCATCATTAGTATTATCAGTATCTAAATTGTTAGAAGAATCTTTAATACTACTCAACTCTACGTTAAAAGTCTTATCGGTTCCATCAATAACATTAGGAACAGGTATAACTAAGTTATATGTATCTGTGCCAGTAACATTTACATCACCTGAAATTTCATCACCTGCACCTAAACCTGAGGTAGTATAGTGAAAACTCCAATCCGCATTTCCTCCAGTTTTAGAAACGACAAATGTGAAATTTGTATTACCTGTTGTACCACCACAGATAGAAGTTGCATCAGCAATTGTAGCATCAAAATTATTCGCTACCGTTACAGTACCAGACTGCGTAGTAGAACAAGTAACACCTCCGTGTAATTGATCCTGCGTAAATTCAACAGTATAACTCCCTGGTTTTAACCAAAGAATAGTAACACTTGCACTAGCTAATGATCCTGACATAACTTTCCATGCATCATTTTCTGCTCCTCCAGTAACAGTCCAAGTGTATGTATTAGTTCCTGGTCCAGCATCAGGAGTAACAGAATAAACGTGCTGATCTCCAACATTTTTGTTATGTCCCTGAGAAAATCCACTATAACTCACCAATAATAATAGCATCAATCCTGTAAACCTTAGTAAAGTCCTTTTCATAGTTTGTGTATTTAAATTTCTATTTTTTCCTTAAAAACTAATTCCTGATGGAGTTGGTTTATGTTCTACAGTTATCGTCACTTCTGTATCCATATCTAAAGTACATCCACCACGTTCCGCTCTAATTGTTATATTGTATGTTTTTTCTGTATTCAAAACTGTGTTATTAATTGTAAGAATCAAATCAGATCCACTTACACTTGATGTGTATGCCAACGAATTTAATCCCTCAAATAATGTATAATTCACATCCGATTCATATCCTACAATTGTAATAACTCCTGCATCGCCAAAGCAAATATTTGAAGTGCTGATTGTTAAATTTGTAACTATTGCATCAGGTTCATTAATTGTAATATCTTTTTGAGCTACACAATTATTTCCATCCTTCACATATAAAGTGTGAGTACCTGCTGGTAAATTAAATGTATTCAATGCCTGATAATTGATTCCATCATCACTATAGGTATAAGAACCATCACCTCCACCAGCTGTAATAGTAACTTGTGCATTACTACCATTACAAATAATTGATTTGGTTTCGATTACATCAATTGTTACAACTGTCAATATTGTTACATCAAAGCTACATGTTGCCTCATTACTTGCTCCATCAGTAGCCGTATATGTTACTGTTGTAGTACCAACTGGAAATACATCTCCAGAATTATGCGTACTTGCAAGAGTTGCAGAACAATTATCATTTGCTGTTGGAGCTGTCCAGGTTACTGTATTGGCACATGCACCAACTGTTATATCCGTTGGACAATTAGTAAGGATAGGATCTTGATTATCGGTTACAATAACATCAAAACTAGAGGTTCCCACATTTGTACCATCTGTTGCGGTGTAGGTAACGGTTGTGGTTCCAACAGGGAAATCGTCACCACTGTTGTGACTAGAACTTAAAGTAACAGTTCCGCAATTATCAACAGCAGCAGGAGCATCCCAACTTACATGTGCTCCACATCTTCCATTTTCAGCAACAATCGGAATGTCATTTCGATCGTTAGCTGTACATCCTACCACTTCCACCTCTGCTAAAGAAAGATGATTACGAGCTGAAAGTTGAATCTTAACATATCTTGCAGAATTACCCGAGGTCAATATTCTTTTTAAATTTCCAGGATTACCTTCTACATAGTAACTTTCCACATTAGGATCAATCAATGCATCTGCAAGCGTTACACTTTGAAGATCATTATTAGATAGCATCACATAAAAATTCACCAATCTATCGGTACAACAATCTGTTCTACGAAATACATTCACATAATCCACCGCTTCCTCTGCCCCTAGATCTACTTGCCACCATGCATTCATATCGTTATTAGTATGGGTAACCGAATTGTTAGCCCAAACTCCATTGGTATTTCCATCAACCGCTTTTGAGGCTGTACCATTAGGATAGGTACTAGATTGAATTGCTGTTTTTCCTATAGCGTAATTGGTAGATTCAAAACAAATTAGAGGAGCTGTTCCACCATCCTGAACAGTAATTTTAAAACTCTCCTGAACTGAATTAGTTCCATCATTAGCTGTATATGTAACAATAGTTTCGCCAGCAGGAAATGCTTTACCTGAACTATGATTTGAAGTTAAAGTAGGTGTTCCACAATTATCCGTTGCTGTTGGTTCAACCCAATTGACCACCTGCATACAATTAGTAACTAGAATATCAGTTGGCATATTAGTTATAACTGGATCTGTATTATCCGGTTTCACATCCACTACAATATTATTGTCACTAATACTACAGCCATTAGCAGTAGTTACCGTCACAAGGTAAGTCCCCGCTGATAAATCGCTTATATCCTGAGTTGTGGCAGTAAAACTAGTTTCTCCCTGTTTAGTCCATAAATATGAATAAAGAGATGCGTCAGTTTTCCACGAAACGCCACTCGCAAGAGTTCCATTATTAGCAAAACTCCCTACTCCTGAAATAGTAGTTCCACTACCTTCACTTAACGGATATGCACCTAATAATCCAGACTCACTTCCTGTCATAATTTGTGACATCCCAGACAAGATCTGCGTTTGTGTGCGAGTTGTACTCCAAAACCTAACCTTCGAAATTTCCCCATCAAAAGGATCATTAGTTCCTCCATCAAATACTCCCGTTCCAATTCTCAAATAATCACCTGAGTCTCCCCCAAAATAATCACCAATAGAAATTGAAACTGGAAGATCCTGAACAGCAACTCCATCAACATATAAAATTAAATTACTTCTGTTACCTGTAAATGCCAAATGATGGAATTGATCATCATTTAAATTTCCTTCAATCGGGTAATTCACAGTGTATAAATATCCATTTCTAGTTTTCACCCATCCATGTAAATTTCCTCCATCAATACCAAATTCAACAGTATTATTCTGTCCAAAAAAACTGTATTGCCCCGAAGAATAACTACTTCCAGACTTAAGCTTCACCCATCCTTCAACTGTAAACTCACTCTTATTATATAAAGGACTCCAGGAATTTATTTGTACGCCACCACTTGTTCCGTTAAAATCTATAGAACTATTAGTCCCACCTGTAACAGTCAAATCGATAGCACCACTATCATCATTTGTGCAAGTAAGCTTGGTAACACTATTCGACAATGTAAGAACAGTAGGATTAGTTAAAGTAACTTGATTGGAAGAAACAATACTTCCCCTTACATGATCCCCATTGTATGTATATCTCTGCAGAATTCTATAATTACCTTCAGACAAATTACCAAAACTATGTGTCGTGCTGCTAATATCAATCCAATCTTGTCCAGAGATTGCATTCATACTTCCATCAACCAAACGAACTTGAGTAACAAGATCAGAAGGCGCAGTTGTAGAAACACTTGCTGTAATTGATCCTTCTTGCCCATTACATAAAATTGGATTTATAGTTGTTGTTGGAATCTCTGGCTGTGCATGAACATGAACCTTTAATCCCGGTTCTAAAATCCCCGTTTCACAAGCAGCTGGATTCGCAGAAATTTCTTTAATTTTTAGAGAATGAACTTCATACGTATTTCCTCCTGATAAAGTCCATGTATAATTTAGTATTGCTTTATTGTAAGTATGTCCATTATGGGTAACATTTCCACCATCGGCAGGAAGATCAACTGTATTATTTGGAACAACCACATCTTTACCAGTCAAATGAACATCATCAACATACCATTCAACCGTTGATCCAGGGAAGCCAAACAAGGTATACTTAATTATAGTATCCGCACACACATGTTGATCTGTTGGGATATCATCACCAATATCCTGCCCACTCACATGAATGAGTCCGACAAGACAAATAAGTAGAAAGGATAGAATTATATGGCGTAAATGTCTAATCAAATGCTCTCTTTTAGTGATTTTATAGTAGTTACAGCGTTAAAATAAGCTATTTTTTTCCAATTTATAAACACCTATACGCGAAATGTTAAAAAGTGTTTACTTATTTATTGGTTAATTTCATAAATAAAGATCTCTCGCTCCGTCAAATCAATACGTTAATCATTCTTAAACAAGCACTCACAGTGCCACAAGAGCACATCGTCAATAAATATAATATACTCATCTATTAAATGAATTTCTTCATCAATAGATTTATTAAAAAGCCAGCATCTAAAATCGTTGAAATAAGCTTTACATTAACCCAAAGAGAGCAAAGATATTGAATGAAGATTGAAAAAAGAAGAGGAATTTATCTTAAATTGATAGAGTCATCAAAAAAAAAAAAATCGTATCACTTATTTACAAGCACAAAAAACATATGATTCTACCTATTGAATCTTAATTCTCAATATCGAATACAACAATAGTAACTTTTATTTTTAATTAAAAACTACCCATTAAATAGTTTAAATAACTATTAACATTAAAGATTCATTCAGTTATTTTAAATGTATCTATTATTTCAAACAACACAATTATTCAAAAAAGATACCAATTGGTTTTGGGTTGGGATTAACCGTAACTGTAAAACTTACTTCACTTTCATTTGTAGCACTATCGATCACTTTATAAGTTACTGTGTTCACACCTAGAGGAAATGAAAATCCACTGGCGTCAGAACCGACCCCATATTGAACCAATATGTCATCATTCTTATCCTGTATTTGATATTGAACCATTAAATCTCCTCCACATTCATCTGAATAGTCAGATAAGTTAATGTCTGAAACTATTGCCTCCTGCGTGAGTTCATTCTGAACACAGACCTTTACATCAGACGGAACAGTTGTAATCTTAGGTGGTGTTACATCTGCATTTTTAATAGTAAATGATATATTTTCAGAACATTCATTATTTGTTGCAGCAGTAAACACATAGTCTCCAACGCCTAAATTTGTTAGCTTATAATTATCTGTACTTACAAAAGTTAGATTGCCAGTCAAATCAAAGGCAGCTCCATCCTTTGTACAAGTGAACTGGTATAAATCAGAAACATTTGAATTGTCTATTCCGAACACTTGTTCACCAGAACTTGGATCTGTGAGGTTTGTTATATTGTTGATATCATTCAATCTCCAATACCCTTTGGCGTTGTGTCCATTTGGAATAATCCCTTTACTCAAAGCATTCAACTCATTCGGATCAGTTATTGAACTTTCGAACAACCACACATCAGCCAAATTACCCTCAAAAATTCTTCCATTATTTTTATTTCCATTAAATGTACTAGCCTCTGAACCCGCTCCAATAAAACCAAATCTTCGAATTGTTGAACCTAATGCATTACCAGAATGAACTGATGAAGTAGAATTGTCAAGAACACCATCTATGTAAATGTACTTACCAGTACTATTATAAACACCTACAACAAAATGCCATTGATCATCACCAATGATTGAAACAGAATTAAAATCATGAATATCTCCACTAGGAGAACGAGTATTAAAAGACACATGATAATCGCTATCAGAATTTCCAATCGTAAAGTTAAAGTACTCCGACCTATCTAAATCCAAAATGGCCCAATCACCTCCACCTGAATTAGGACCAACCTTTACCCATGCCGCAACGGTCATTTCAGGTATCGCATTCGTAGCATTGTAATTTAAATTCAAAGCAATGTAACTGTCTGTACCATCAAAGTGAATACTATTCCCTCCTGTTAAAGCTATCTCTACTTCTCCATCTGCATTGGTTCTACAAGAGGCATCCTCTAAATTACTTGAACTAATAGTTATTGGATTATTTACTATTATTGTACCTTTCTGCTCAGCATTTGCACAGCCTCCGGTAGTAGCAATTGTGTATGTAAACACACCTGATTCCGTTGGTGTTCCACTAATGGTATAAACTCCACTTGCATAAGAACCTGTTACCCCATTAGGAAAAGATCCAGAGATTAAACTAACTCCTGTGGCATCCGATACTGTATATCTAATATTAGTTATAGCTGTATTGACACAAACGGTTTGAATGTTTGAACCCAAAGTTGGGTCTAATGTAATGCTTGCAATTGGTTTAATTGTAAGACTTGTACTTGCTGAAATACTAAGGGCTGGATCATCTGTAAATCCTCCATATTCTACCACATAACCTTGTGAAGCATACACACCTGTACTACTTGTAACATTCGGCAAGTCATTCCAAGAACCCGAAGGTCCAACATTCTCATGGGTAATGTGTGCATAATCCTCACCTCCTGATCCAACATTATTTGGCTCACCAGTATTCCAAAAATGATAATTATCTGGTGCTGTTGCATTACCATTACCCTTTCCTTGCCAAAACTGCCTACCCAATCCACCATTTTCTAAACCTTCAGGTCCAGTAACCCAACGCCATACACCTTCTTTTTGCTTATCGGAGCCACCAATCCATCCAACACCTATTGACTGTGTACCCGCAAATGTTCCTTCTTCGGCAGATGTAAGAGTTGCCAAATATCCTTTTAAACCAAAATACCTTCTTAATTCTGCAGCATCCCTAGCATCGGTCCAAGTAATATTAGGAGCAGATACATATTCATAATAGTGCCCACTACTAGGTAAATAATTTGCATCCCCAACAGTGATTGCAAAATCTCTATTTCCGGATGCAGATAAATTAGAATTAGAGTAAGCTACATCTAAAATAGCGCTTTCAAACTGTTCATAACTGGCTTCAGGATTACCACTTAAAGTTAATTTCCCTTCTGTTGCATTCCAACTTGAAGAAATACTAGAATGAGAACCCGTTAGTTCCAGTAAATCTTCACCATTTACATATCCTGATGAAACCTGAACATAGACTACAGAAGTTCCTGTACCGGGACCTGTTATATTAACAGATTCTGCTATTGCGATACTATTTCCAGTAGAAAGACAAAAATCTTGATTCCCCGAAGCCGTTATATTGGGAGGGGTGATGGTGACTTCAAATTTTACATCATCAATAGTAACATAATCATTCCAAGAGTTCCAATTACTACCCCCATTAATAAATCGAACACCTGAATTTGCAGACTTATGATTGGCTGTTAAAGTATATGAGATCGTTCCTGAATAATTTGAGTTACCGTCAATTGAAGCAATAGTTTCCCAAGTATTCACGCTAGCATTCCACAATTGAATATCTAAAGATTCTCCAACCTCTAATTCATTTAGAGAAAAATCACATGTGAAAATTGCATTCGCATTTTCTGGTATAGACAAGTTCCTATATATGCCTACATTCCTTAATCTCTGAAACAAAAGACTATTCTGATAAAATCGGACTCTACCATTTGAATTAGAATTATCATCATTAATTTCAGTCCAATTATTGGAAAAGTTATGATTCCCATTATTATTACCATATGACACAGAATTAAACTCATCAATGTAAGTTTGGGTCTGCCCAAACGCAGCAGGTCCCAAAAAAATGCTTAGGTTAATTACAATTAGAAGTTTAATGTGTAAATATTTCTTCAAATATTGTGCTTTTGGTGAATTATTGGTTTTACCTGTATTTAAATGACCTAACATGGTCCAAATGTAACATATATACGGCAATTGTTAATAAATTTTTAGTTTTTTTTGATTAAATTAAGCTTTTCAGACTTTATATTCATAATAAAAATAAATTTAATCATTCTTAAACAACACCTCACACAAAAGTCAAAAAGTTTCATCAAGAATAAATAACTATTCATCTATATTTAATTACTCTTAATCAATACAATGTAGAACAAGTACTCTTCGATCATACAAATTCAATCTAAAAGTATTTGTCTAACTAACAAACATTGATGATAAATCGATGCAAAGCAGGCAAATATATTCAAGTAAAATAAAAGTTTCAATTATTATAAATCCATGCTTTTACCTACTCTCTATAATAGTCAAGTCTAAAAGTTCAAAAACAAGAGTGAAAATCCGAAAAAAGCCCTGTTTATGATTGTCACAGGACAAAAACTCATCGCTCTTGAACTAAAAAACAGCTAATTTGTCATAAAAAATGTCTGGTTCGGCATACTTTAGCCCTAACAATCCATTATTACCCCTTACATAAGGCTTATTTCCCGCTTTCGAGGGGTATTTTACCCCTATACAGGTATCGTAAAGCCCGCTGCAGGGGCAATCTACCTATCCCAAGATAGCAAATCGAATACATCAAGATTCCACAAATTGGCACTAATAAGTTTCACATTAAAAATCATATTCCTTCCATATTAAACACCAATAGTTAAATACAACAGAGATTGTAGTTCCACAAAAAAATACATTTGAGTGCATTTGCGTGTATCAGTAGATTAGATCTGAAACAAAAAAAAGTGGTGAATAATCATAGATTATTCGCCACTTAGCATCCTCAACCCTTATTTATAATAATAACATTAATTTTCTTCAGATTTTACATCCTCTTTTTTCTTCGCACTGCTAAAATGATGTTTTAACTCATCGTACACAGCTTTCGCTCCAGGTACACCATCTTTTGCCGCTTGTTTGAGGTAGTTATAGAAAGTTAGCATAGAAGAATAAGCCTCACTTCCACTTAAAGCAGCGGTATCTTTCAGCAAACTTTTAAGATATTCAAGTTCCTTACTAATATTATTCAAGTCTTTCCACGCCTGAACATCTACTTTTACCTGATCCAATTTTAAGTAAGGAGGAACCAAATCTTGATTACTTTCGGCACTTTCAACAGCCTGATCAACAAAAGTCATTAACCTTTCGCCAATCATAGCCAGATTCTTTTTCTGCTCGGCAGGTAATGCTACCAATAATGGTTCCAATTCTGTTTTTAAACCGTTTAGGTTTGTAGCGATAGCTTCTTTTTTGGCACTATCAATCTCGACATTAATTCTATTCTCAATAGTCATTGTATAAAATTTTATTTCGGTTGAAGAGCTATTTTTTTTACAGATCGATTCTCCTGAAATCAATCAACCTAAATTTAACAAAAAGGACACCAACATCTTACACACCAAATCAACAAAACCTAACAAACTGGTTAAACCCAGCAAGATAATTATCGAACTCGGTTATCTTTTTATCGGGGCATAATATTCACTCACAACTAATACTGAAAAACAACTCTCACATCAAGAACAAGGCTTCAATAAATCATCTTAAAACTTTCATTCCTATAGATGGTAAATTTATCAGAAAGCATACTACTTTTGCATCATCTAAAAATATCATTTCCAATATCATGAACAACTACCAACACATCTTCTTCGACCTAGACAGGACTCTTTGGGATTTTAATTCCAACTCTGAAATTACCTTAAACCAATTGTATCGTGATTACCAATTACAGATTACATTTGGAACATTTCTGTTTTTTAAATCACGCTTTGAATACCACAATGGCAAACTATGGAATGCCTACTATCAAAATAGAATTAAAAAAGAGGATTTAATGTACAGAAGGTTTTATCTTACTTTAAAGGAAGCTGGAACCGATGATATTGATTTGGCAAAAGAAATAGCTCAAGATTTTATTGATATTAGTCCCTTACAAACCAAAACATTTCCATATGCACATGAAACTCTTCAGTATCTGAAAGAGAAAAATTATGAATTACATATTATTACGAATGGATTTAATGAGGTTCAGGGGAAAAAATTAAAAAATAGTAAACTCGATTCATTTTTTACTCAAGTAATCACATCGGAAGATGCCGGAGCCAACAAACCTTCACCAAAAATCTTTGAGCACGCATTAAAAATAGCCAATGCTACACCTGAAAATAGTCTAATGATTGGTGATGATTTAAAAACGGATATAGCTGGGGCAAAAAATAGCAAAATCAACCAAATTTACTTCAACAACCATAAAGTAAAACATGACAAAAAGCCAACTTTCGAAATTTTCAGCTTAAAAGAATTACAAGACATTCTATAAGTTTCAACTTGTAATCAACATTGGATGTTTTGCAGCATTTAGTAACATCTTTTAACATTTGAAATAAGATCTGTAAGTTTTCTTGTATTACATTTGTAGCGGTAATAGTTACGATATGGTTCGCAAAGCCTGTCGTACAATCAACACCTTTAAGCTTGTATTAACTTTCATAAAATTCTAAAGGGTTAGTGAAGTTACTAGGTAAAGATCAACAAATGGTTAATAAAATATTGAGTTAGACCATACAAGTGGTGTTGATATAAAGGCTGTGTTTAGGGGACACAGCCTTTTCTTTTTTACAACAAAAAAGGAATTGAATACTATTCAACTCCTTTAGGTTTTTCTTTTTTTCTTCTTTGCTGCAGGGAATAATACATTATTCAATATTAATCGATATCCCGCAGAGGTTTTCTTTAAATCAAGATCGGTTGGTGGATCACCTACCAAATGCTGATAATCTTCCGGATCGTGTCCTCCGTAAAATGTCCAGGTACCTTTTCCATGCTTTCCATGTATGTATCTTGCTTCTCCTGCCGATTTATTCTCACCCATGATAAGAATTCCAGGTTTTATCAATTTTTTATTGAAGGCTGTTGTCTGCCCCATGAAACCTTTAATTAGATTTTTATGATTTTGACAAAGCATTGTTGGTACAGGATCCCATTTTGCCGAAAATTCGAAGAGACTGAAATAATCCTCATCTCTATTCAGTTTTCGTGTTAAAGTAACGTCGATATCTGAGAATTCATAAACGAAAGGGTTTGTTTCTAAGGTGAAATCCGTAAAAGCAAAAGTGTTTGAATAATCCAATTTCTCCTGAGCATGCGCATCAATAGGATCACCATCAAAAACATGATTACAGATATCTGTATCACCAGCAGCCAATGAAATATCGAAGGTATCGGTAGCGGAGCACATGGCAAACAAGAAACCACCTGCCTCAACAAAATCTCTTATTCGTTGCGAAACAGCTTTTTTAAGATCTGAGGATTTTGAAAAACCGAATTGTTTAGCTCTTTCTAAATTTGTTCTTACCTCATCTTTATACCATTGCATATTGCGATAGGAGGCATAAAATTTACCGTGCTGCCCAGTAAAATCTTCATGATGCAGATGCAACCAATCGTAGGATTTCAATTTCCCTGTCATCACTTCCTCATCATAAACAATGTCGTAAGGAATTTCTGCATACGTTAGGGCTAGAGTAACGGCATCATCCCAGGGCTTTTTACCTTTTGGAGTGTAAACTGCAATGGATGGAGCTTTTTCCAATTTCATAATATCCATATTTACTTCTGAACTGGATATCTCATTTGTTATTTTAGCAACCGAAGCATCAGAAAGAACTGTAAAACTAACACCTCTTATTTGACACTCATCTTGTATGCTTTTATTTAATGGCAATAAAAATGATCCGCCACGGTAATTTAAAAGCCAATGAATTTCATACTCTTTCTCAAGAGTCCAGTAAGCAATTCCATAAGCCTTAAGATGATTTTTTTGGGTCTCATCCATTTGAATTAGTAAGCTTGCTGAAAAACCTGAACATGCATAAATCAGCAAGCAAAAACTAAGTGCGAATTTCAAAAGGAATTTCATAGATACAAATATCAGTGATGAAAAAAATTTTAAGGATTATAAATTTTCATACAACTCAGTTAAAATGGAGGTGCATCTTCAAAATCACTTCCTCCAACCAAGCCAGCATTTAAATCATCGAAACCACCCTGTTCCTGATTCATTCTTGAACTAAAAGTCTTAACATCTTCAGGACTTTCATCTCCGAAAGGATCCATACTTTCACCTTCCAAATCCATAAATCGAGCCAATTGATTACGGAATCGCAACTGAATTTCACCAACGGCACCATTACGGTGTTTGGCTATAATAATATCGGCAATACCAATTAATGAATTTCCTTCGGCATCTTCTGTGATTCCATAACGTTCCGGACGGTGAATAAACAACACCATATCGGCATCCTGCTCAATCGCTCCAGATTCACGAAGGTCAGAAAGCATCGGTTTTTTCGCATCTCCAGTACGTTGCTCAACACCACGATTCAACTGCGATAGTGCGATAACCGGAATATTTAACTCTTTTGCAATAATCTTTAACTGACGCGAGATTAAACTTACCTCCTGCTCACGATTACCACGCATATCAGAACCAGCTGTCATCAGCTGCAAGTAGTCAATAATAACACAACCAATATCGTATTTGGCTTTTAATCGACGACATTTCGATCGCAACTCATAAATTGATAAACCTGGCGTATCATCCACATAAATCGGAGCTTCAACCAAATCTTTAATTTTTACGTGCAATTGTTCCCACTCAAAATCCTCCAAGCGACCATTTCTAAGTTTCTCCGATCCCAATTCTGTTTCACTGGAAATCATACGTTTTACCAGCTGGTCGCCCCCCATCTCCAGAGAGAAAATAGCAATTGGTGATTTATGAGTAACTGCCATATTTCTTGTCATAGACAAAACAAAAGCCGTTTTACCCATAGAAGGACGTGCCGCAATAATTACAAGGTCAGATTTCTGCCAGCCAGAAGTAATTCTATCAAGTGCCATAAATCCAGAAGGTACACCACTTAATCCATCAGGTCGTTTTCCTGCCTCAACAATTTGGTTGATTACCTCATCTGCCAATGGTCTAATATGAGCAGATTCCTTTTTTATATTCCCTTCTGCAATGTCAAAAACATCCTGCTGGGCTTTATCCAGCAAATCTGCAACATCAACACTTTCATCGAAGGCTTGATTCTGAATCTCGGAAGAAACACGTATCAATTCTCTTTGAATGTGCTTTTGAGCAATAATTCTCGCATGAAATTCAATATGAGCAGCCGAAGCTACACGGTTGGTAAGCTGAGTAATGTAGAATGGTCCTCCAACATCGTCAAGCGTTCCTTCTCTTTTCAATTCTTCTGTAACAGTCAAAATATCTATAGGCTCTTCCTTTGTAGAAAGATTCATAATTGCCTTATAAATTTTCTGATGAGCATCTTTATAAAATGTCTCTGCATTTAGCAAATCACCAACTGAAATGATAGCATCTTTCTCAAGCATAATTGCTCCCAACACTGCCTCCTCAAGCTCTACTGCCTGAGGTGGAACCTTCCCGTAATCAAGATCTACCTTATTCTTCGATTGATTTTTGTAATTATTTGCTCCAGCCATAAATTCAATTTATTGAATCCTTCAGAACCACGATTCGAAGGAGAAAAAATAATTCAGGATTCCATATTGCCTGAAATTTTAGAATGCAAAGATAAAGATAGAAAATAAAAATGCCATCCATAGATTTTTTTAGTTTGACAAATGATCTATTTTTACTCAATAAATTTTATCAACTCAAATAGTAGAACAGTGCTAAATTTCCCAAATGCAAAAATCAATTTAGGTTTAAATGTTGTTGAAAAGCGATCTGATGGATTTCATAATATTGAAACAATTTTTTATCCTATTCCTTTAACTGATGCCTTAGAAATTACAAAATCAGATAATACTGATCCATACACCTTCAGTTCTTCAGGAATTCCTATTAACATTTCAGATAGAGAAAACATTGTTGTAAAAGCATTTGAATTAATTCATAAAAATTTTAACATTCCATCTACAAACATTCATCTTCACAAAAATATTCCGTTTGGTGCTGGTTTAGGCGGAGGATCTGCTGATGCAGCATTTATGATTAAAATGCTAAACGAATATTACAATTTAAACATCGGCATCAATAAAATGGAAGAATTGGCTTGTGAATTGGGTAGCGATTGTCCTTTTTTTATTTCTAACCAACCTGTTTTTGCCGAAGGAAAAGGAGAGATTTTCTCTTCAGTTAAAGTTGATCTTTCAGGCTACCATATCGTAATGATAAAACCAGACATTCATATCAGTACTCCTGAAGCCTATGCTGGTGTTAGACCAAAACAAAGCAAAACATCACTTCAAAAGTTAATCGAACTCCCAATCCAGGATTGGAAAGAAAATATTTTTAATGATTTTGAAGAAAGTATATTTCCAAATCATCCATTATTGGCACAATTAAAAAATGAATTGTACAGCAACGGAGCTATCTATGCTGCAATGTCGGGAAGTGGATCAACTATCTTTGGACTATTTAAAGAAGAACCTTCTATACAACAAAATTGGAAAAAACATTTCAACTGGGTAGGAAAACTATAACAAACAAAAAGGGATTGTCATTAAAACAATCCCTTTATATTTTTCATCAAAGAAAGATTACTCAATTTCTAACATCAATAATCTGTTAGGAACTTTTATTCCTTCTTCTACATGAATTTTTTTAATTACACCGTCAAAAGGCATTTTGATCTGATTCTTCATCTTCATAGCTTCAAGAATCATTAGACTTTCGCCTTCTTTCACTTCCTGCCCTTCTTTAACGAAAATTTCAACAATTGTTCCAGGAATAAATGAGTTGATATGCTTTGGATTAGGCTTAACCCAAGGCTTTCTATTTTCAAATTTCTTGGTTAGTTCTGTTTTGTAAACAGTACCATCAACGTTGAATTCTTTTAAATTTTCCATAACGAATAATTTTTAGAATGGAGGAATACCGTGTTTTTTAGCTGGTCTTCTATCAACCTTGTTATTAGATACCTCAATAGAATGTAACAACATATTACGCGTCTCTTCAGGTTCGATAACAGTATCGATATAACCTTTAGCTGCTGCAACGTAAGGATTTGCGAATTTCTCTCTGTATTCTGCAACCTTCTCTTTTCTCATTGCTTCAGGATCTTCTGCTGCCATAATTTCTTTTCGGAAGATAATATTTGCAGCTCCATCAGGACCCATAACAGCAATTTCAGCATTTGGCCATGCAAACATGAAATCTGCCTTCATATGACGAGAGTTCATTGCAATATAACCTCCACCGTAAGCTTTACGGATAATAACAGTAATTTTTGGTACTGTCGCCTCAGAGTAAGCATAAAGAATCTTCGCACCATGGCGAATAACTCCCATGTGTTCCTGATCAACACCTGGTAGGTAACCTGGCATATCCTCAAGAGTAACAATAGGAATGTTAAATGAATCGCAGTAACGGATAAAACGCGCTGCCTTATCAGATGAATCACAATCCAATACACCAGCTAAAACAAGTGGTTGATTCGCAACGAATCCTACTGTTTCACCATTCATTCTACCAAAACCAATTACTATATTTCTTGCGAAATTTTCCATAATCTCAAAGAAATCTGAATCATCAGAAATAGATTTGATTACATTACGGATGTCGTAAGGCTGAGTAGGATCAGCAGGAACAATTTCCTCAATTTTGTATTCTGGCTTAGGAGGCTTTGGTGGGAAAGCTTTGGCTTTCTTCGCGTTGTGCCAAGGAATAAAGGTAAGTAGCTTCTTAATTTGTTCGAAGCATTCGTACTCGCTTTGAGCATAGAAATGAGCATTACCTGTGATTTCGCTATGAACTTTAGCTCCACCCAGTTCTTCCATACTAATTTCTTCACCCAATACGGTTTTAATTACCTCTGGGCCGGTAATAAACATTTTTGAAATGTTTTCTACCACAAACACGAAGTCGGTAAGCGCAGGAGAATAAACAGCTCCACCAGCACAAGGACCAAGAATAACTGATAATTGAGGGATTACACCTGATGCTAATGTGTTACGGAAAAAGATTTCTCCATATCCAGCAAGTGAATTTACACCTTCCTGAATACGAGCTCCACCCGAATCATTAATACCAATCAATGGTACACGCATCTTTAATGCATGATCCATGATTTTTGTAATTTTACGTGCGTGCATAAGACCTAAAGAACCTCCAGCTACTGTAAAATCCTGTGCAAAAATACACACCGGCTCACCGTAGATTGTTCCTGTTCCTATAATAACACCATCACCATGAAGTTGTTTCTTTTCCATTCCGAAGTCGCGAGCCTCATGCTCAACAAACATATCGTATTCATGAAAAGAATCTTCATCCAAAATAGATGTTACCCTTTCTCTAGCAGTCAACTTTCCCATCGCAACTTGCTTCTGGATAGCTTTTTCACCGCCACCTTGAAGCACTTTTTCTTTTCTCTTT
>Ga0209272_10000423_pt1 | contig 36083 bp, 31 predicted proteins | sample tdDd002_FD_187125 | JGI IMG/M metagenome (GOLD analysis project Ga0209272, IMG submission 187125) | Marine sediment microbial communities from the Atlantic coast under amendment with organic carbon and nitrate - tdDd00.2 (SPAdes)... | ecosystem: Environmental > Aquatic > Marine > Coastal >...
CGTTTTTGTTTCAGCTTCTGTATTTCTTGCCTTTACCTTTAGGGCATCTATATCGATTTTATATGTTGTCATAATCTATGCTGCTTTACTTTTAAATTTTATTTGCGACAGAAATAAACCGCCTATTACCACTATCATACCTGCAATTTTTTGAAAACTGAGAATTTCGTCTATTACAAAATAGGCGAATATAGCTGTGAATACCGGTATAACATTAATAAAAATATTACTCTTTGTAATGCCTAAAAAGTTTAAGCCATATGTGAAGCAAATAAAGGCTAATGTCGATGCAAAAACAGCTAATAACACCAAGGCGCTTATCACTTCTTGGCTTGGAACAGCTTGTAAGAAATGGCGCCAATCTAAAATTAAAAATAGAGGTAGAAAGTATAGTAAACCGATGCTGTTCTGATAAGTAATAAGTGTGATTGGATTGTATTTTGCTGCAAGCTTTTTTAGCACGACCGAATAGCCTACAGCTGCGCCAACAGCAACAAATAAACAGAACAAGCCAATGGGAGCTACAACTAATGAAAAACTCTTGTTGAAAATGATAATGGCTACACCAATAATGGAAATCAAGATGCCAAGAATATTCATTTTCCCTAATTTCTCTTTATAAAAATAATAAGCAGCTATTGTTGAAAACATAGGAATGGTTGAAATAACAACAGCACCGATGGTTGATGATACATATTTTAAACCAAAACTTTCGCCTAAGAAATAAAGAAAGGGCTCGAAAAAGGCTAAAGCTAGTATGCTTAAACGATCTTTTTTATCAATGGAACTTATTTTTTTGAATCCTTTCCCAATAAGAAATAATAGAACAGAGGAAATGACAAGACGAAGAAATACTGTTGTGATTGGGTTGTAAATCAGATAAACGATTTTGACCCATACAAAGGAGAAACTCCAAAATAGCATGGCCAGAATTAGGCTACCATAAATGAGTAAGTTTTTTTTATTCATGTTTTATGCTGATTTATTTAGGATTGCAAAAGTAATGAAAAGGATGGAAGATTGATCTGAAAATTAGGGCATAAAAAAACGCAGAAACTTAATAAAAAGTATCTGCGTTTTGCATTGGGGTGGAAGACCGGATTCGAACCGGCGACTTCTGGAACCACAAACCAGCGCTCTAACCAACTGAGCTACAACCACCATTTGTTCCCTTTTGCGATGCAAAGATATGAAAAACTAGACTTAACTTCCAAACCTATTTGTAAAAAAAATGCAAAAAAGATTTACGAAACACCTGTTGTTGTTGCTTTGCAATTAGTTAGACATATATTTTTTTTTCAGATAATTATTTGTTTTCCTTTGTAGAACGAAAAACATGGCTTTTTCTGTAGAATAATAGACTAAACAGACGAATTATGGAGTTTTTTATAGACGATGAAAATATAGAAAAGCAATTTCAAGAATTGTTTAAGGAGGTTCTTAATCTTAGAAATGGTGAAGTTCATTCCGAAATGAAAAAATATGGTTTGAATTACAATAAAGCTTTGGGGGCATCAGTTGTAAATCTGAGAGAATTGGCAAAACGTTATGAGTCGAATCATTTGCTTGCTCAAAAATTGTGGGGAAAAGGATTTCGTGAGAGCCGTATTTTAGCTAGTTTGTTGGAAAAACCCGATGAAGCTAGCAAACAGCAGGTGCAAAGATGGATTGATGAATCGGATACTAACGAATTACTAGAGCAGATTTGTATGAATTTATTGGTTGCATTGCCTTCTTTAGATATCAATATGTCATCATGGATGAAAGAGGGTAATGAAAAGGGGCAACTTTGTTCTACGATGACAATTGGGCGTTTGGCTTTGGTCGACAAAGAAAGAGAGTCAGATATTTTTGAAAACTACATCAGCTTGTTACCAAAACAGCTGGATCATTCTTATTTGATAAAGCAATTACCAAGAGCCTTGGGAAAAATAGCACGCAGAAATGAAGCTTTAAGTAAGCTTGTGTTTGAAAAAGTGGATGAATTGAAATTAATTGATGATAAGTGGCTTGATATTTATGAGGAATTGCAAGCAGAATTTCCTGATATTAAAAAAGATTAAATACTGAATTATAATAATCGAATTGTGAAATATTCCCTAAATTTGAAGTTCAGAAAAAAAGAGGTATCGTTTTGCGTACAGAAGGGATACTTAACGATTTACCTAATTGTGTAATGAAAGATCACGGAACTCAATGAATTCGTGTCAGAAAATATAAAATAAGATATTATGAGTTTTACAAAAAGTTCAAATCCTGCATTTACAGATAAAATTTTTGCGAAAGCAAGCTATGGAACCCACGAGGAGATAATGACGGTAAGTGGAACAGTAAATAAGATTGCTTTAATGCTACTTTTAGTTGTTTCGGCAGCTAGCTACACTTGGGGTATGTATTTTGAATCTGCTCAAACGGGTGGTTTATCTACTGCGATAATGCCATGGATGATTGGTGGTGGTATTGGAGGTCTCGTTTTAGCATTAATTACTATTTTTAAGCCTGTATGGTCTCCTTACACAGCTCCGGTTTATGCAATTTGCGAAGGCTTATTGTTAGGCGGTTTGTCAGCATCCTTTAATGCGATATATCCTGGAATTGTGATGCAGGCTGTAGGATTAACATTTGCCATTTTATTCACGATGCTTTTCGCCTATAAATCGGGAATAATAAAGGTAACTCAGAAATTCAGAACAGGTATAATTGCTGCTACTGGAGGTATTTTCCTTTTTTACATGGCAACATGGATTTTAAGCATGTTTGGGGTGAATATGGGTTTTGCATTAGGAAACAGTTTAGTTAGTATTGGAATAAGCTTATTCGTTGTAGTTATTGCTTCATTGAACTTGGTTTTAGATTTTGATTTTATTGAAAGAGGTGCTCAGAGTGGAGCTCCAAAATATATGGAATGGTATGGTGCGTTCGGTATCATGGTTACTTTAATCTGGTTATACCTTGAAATTTTAAGGTTATTAGCTAAGATTTCGAGTCGTGATTAATACCTTGTAGTCCAATCTTTTTTCAATCAGAAACATCTAAAGTAGCAAATGAATATAATTGAAGTTGTAAGTAAAAGTCAAAAACAATCATTTTTAGATATTGCCCGTACCCTTTACAAGAATGATCCAAATTTTGCCTGTCCTTTGGATGGGGAGATAAATGGGATTTTTGATCCTAAAGAGAATTCATTCTTTAAGCATGGAGAAGCTATTCGTTGGATTTTAACGGATGATACAGGTAAAGTGATTGGACGAATTGCAGCTTTTATCAACACCAATAAAGCTTATAGCTATGACCAACCAACAGGTGGCTGTGGCTTTTTTGAATGTGTAGAGGATAAAGATGCAGCTTTCATCCTTTTCGATACCGCGAAGAGTTGGTTGAAGGAAAGAGGAATGGAAGCCATGGATGGACCAGTTAACTTCGGTGAGAATGATAATCATTGGGGTTTATTAGTTGATGGGTTTATGCCTCAGGGCTTTGGAATGCCCTATCACAAAAAGTATTATCAAGCCTTTTTTGAATCATACGGTTTCAAGGTTTTCTTTGAACAATACAGTTACCATTTAGATAGAACAAAACCTTTTCCAGAACGATTTTGGAAAATAGCGGAATGGATCGCTAAAAAACCAGGTTTTGATTTTGAGCATTTCAAATTCTCTGATTCAGAAAAATACATTCAGGATATTATCGAGGTGTATAATGAAGCTTGGAAGTTTCACGATAATTTTACACCTATCGATATTGAAGATATTCGAAAAATAGCACGTGAAGGTAAAGGTGTTCTCGAGGAAGAGTTTATCTGGTTTGCCTATCACGAGGGAAAACCGATTGGCTTTTTTGTAGCTATGCCTGATATTAATCAGATTCTGATAAAAATGAATGGGAAACTTGACTTTTGGAATAAGTTGAAGTTTTTCTATCTTTTGAAACGTAAAACAATTACGCGTGCTCGTATTACAATAATGGGAGTGGTGCCAAAATATCAACGATTTGGAATCGAATCGGCCATTTTTTGGCATATGGACAAGGCCATAAAGGCAAAGAAACAATATACCGAAGTTGAGTTGTCGTGGGTTGGGGATTTTAACCCTAAAATGATATCGATTTATGAGTCGGTTGGAGGGGTTAGAATGAAGAAACATCACACCTATCGTTACCTTTTTGACCCTAAAGCACCCTTTAAAAGAACACCTATTATCCCTCTGGAAAACAGAGGAACTAAGGCTTCTAAAGAATAAATACAATAAAAGTTAGAATCTTTAGCCATTTCTTTGCAAAATAAATTACAATATATACCTTTGCAGTCCATTGGAAGAAGATTATAAGAAATTTTAAAGAGAATAAAATGAAACAAGGAATACATCCGAAAAACTACCGTCTTGTAGCTTTTAAAGACATGTCTAATGAGACTGTTTTTATCACTAAGTCAACTGCAAATACTAAGGAGACTATCGAGATTGACAATGTTGAGTACCCATTAGTAAAGCTTGAGATCTCTAACACTTCTCACCCTTTCTATACTGGTAAGATGACTCTAATTGATACTGCTGGACGTATCGATAAGTTTAAAAACAAATACAAGAAACACATGAAGAAATAATCTTATGTGTTTTTAGAATATTAAAAAAAGCTCCGATTTATCGGAGCTTTTTTTATTTTTGATATACCAAACGAAAACATACACACTATGAACTATATTCTTTTTGATAATGAGAGCTGGCAAAACTTCTTGCCTTTAACCTTTACACGTCCAATATCTGAAATCAGATTAGGTATTTTGAGAATATCTGAAAAGTGGAATAAATTCCTTTCGGAAGAGGCTAGTTACTTGACTCAGGACTATCTTTCGAAGAAATATCCTATGAAAAAGGCTAAGGAAAATACGCTGATAAACTCTTGTGTTCTTCCCAATAAAGATTTAGTTGAGGCAATTCAATCATTATCAAAAGGTCAAATTTTAATTCATGAAGGTATTTTAATTGCCGCATTAGTTAGCGAAGAAGACTTAGCCAATTTTGATCTCTCTTCGCCAAAATATAGTGAAAAAATAAATTTCGACGGTGATTTGGTTCGTATCGAAAAGGCTTACGATATTTTTCAATTAAATGACAAAGCACTTCGTGATGATTTTGAATTGTTAACTCAAGGAAGAAAGTCACAGCCAATTAGTAAAACGGTAAATGTTTTGGGTGAGGAGAATATCTTTCTTGAAGAAGGAGCCAAGGTTGAGTTCGCCACTTTGAATGCAAATGAAGGTCCTATTTATATTGGCAAAGATGCTGAAATAATGGAAGGTTCTTTGGTGCGCGGGCCTTTGGCTATGTGCGAGCATTCTGCTTTAAAATTAGGTGCAAAAGTTTATGGAGCGACAACATTAGGACCTTACTGTAAGTCTGGAGGAGAATTAAGTAATGTTGTCTTTATTGGATATTCTAATAAAGCCCATGATGGTTTCCTTGGCAATGCGGTAATAGGAGAGTGGTGTAATATTGGAGCTGACACAAATAATTCTAATCTGAAAAACAATTACTCTGAAGTTAAGCTTTGGAATTATAAATCGAATCGATTTCTTAAGACAGGCCTACAGTTTTGTGGAACGATTATGGGTGACCATTCCAAGTGTGGCATAAATACCATGCTGAATACGGGAACTGTGATTGGAGTTAGTGCAAATGTTTATGGTGCGGGTTTTCCACGAAATTTTATTCCTTCATTTTCAATGGGAGGAAATCACGGTTTTCAAGAATATCGACTTAAAGCAGCGCACGAAGTGGCTCAATTGGTGATGCAACGTAGAGGCTTAGAATTCGATGAAGTTGAACAAGAAATTTTGGATCACGTCTTTGAATTAACGGCAAAATATCGCAAATCTTTCTAGTAAATTATTTCTTGGCACAGGTATTGCCTAATTAGGCTTTAGTATAAAGATAGAGTAAGAGTGCGTCAATATGTCACTTTAGGAAGACTGAATTGGCATTCTTGCATTAATTGACAGAAATAAGACTAAGATAGATATGAGTAGTAAGATAGAAATCAATATAGGAAGCATGGGCTTAACGAATTTGATGGATGAGGACTCTGATTTTATTCCTATTATAGCGGATGAGGATGAGAGTGCCATTGATGAATTTGAGGTGCCTGACAGTTTGCCAATTTTGCCACTTCGAAATACAGTACTTTTTCCAGGTGTTGTTATTCCAATAACGGTTGGACGAGAGAAATCTTTAAAACTAGTTAGAGAGGTCTATTCGAATAAAGGACTTTTAGGAGCTGTTTCGCAAATCGATTACGAGGTTGAAGAACCTGAAGTTGCGGATATGCATAAGATAGGTACCGTAGCGCAAATCATCAAGATTTTAGAAATGCCTGACGGTACAACAACGGTTATCTTACAAGGAAAAAAGCGTTTCGAAATTGAAGAAATGCTAAGTAACGAGCCGTTTCATATCGCTAAAATCAACACGCTAAAAGATATTCGTCCTGAAAAAGAGGATAATGAATTCAAAGCTTTAGTTGGCTCAATTAAAGATATTGCCGTGAAGGTGATTAAGTTGAGTCCTCAAATACCTAATGAAGCAACATTTGCCATTAAAAATATTGAAGGATCGTCTTTCTTGATCAATTTTATTTCTAGTAATTCAGAAGTGAAATTAAGTAAGAAGCAGGCTCTTCTCGAAATTGGTTCATTGCAAGGCCGTGCTATGAAACTTTTAGAACTGTTATCTGGTGAGGTTCAAATTTTAGAACTGAAAGACGATATTCAGTCTAAGGTGAAAACGGACATGGATCAGCAACAACGTGAATACTTGTTGCACCAGCAAATGAAAACCATTCAAGATGAGTTAGGTGGAACTCCTGGCGAAGAGGATGTGATGGAGCTTGAAGGTAAGGCCTTAGAAAAGCTTTGGAGCGACGAAGTTGCTGAGGTTTTCGAGAAGGAATTGAAAAAATTACAGCGTTTGAATCCGCAAGCTGCTGAATATTCGGTTCAATTGAATTACCTGCAAGAAATGATTGATCTGCCTTGGAATGAATACACCAAGGATAACTTCGATTTGAAGAATGCGCAGAATGTTCTAGATTCTGACCATTTCGGTCTTGAGAAAGTTAAAGATCGTATCATTGAGCATTTGGCTGTTTTGAAATTAAAAGGTGATTTAAAATCTCCAATCTTGTGTTTATATGGCCCTCCAGGTGTTGGTAAAACATCGCTTGGTAAGTCTATTGCTAGTGCACTCGATAGAAAATACGTAAGAATGTCATTGGGTGGTTTGCACGATGAGGCAGAAATCCGTGGGCATAGAAAAACATATATTGGAGCGATGCCAGGTCGTATCATTCAAGGAATGAAAAAGGCTAAATCGTCGAATCCAGTTTTCATTTTAGATGAAATAGATAAGGTTGGATCCGACCACAAGGGAGATCCATCTTCAGCTTTATTGGAGGTTTTAGATCCGGAGCAAAACAGTGCTTTCCACGATAACTTTCTTGATGTTGATTACGATTTATCAAAAGTGATGTTTGTTGCTACTGCAAATAATGTAGGCGCAATTTCTGCACCACTTCGTGATCGTATGGAAATGATCGATGTGAGCGGTTATATCACTGAAGAAAAAACTGAGATTGCTAAGCGTCATTTAATGCCTAAGCAATTGGAGAATCATGGTCTGACAACAGAGCATGTTATAGTTCCTGATGAGGTTCTGGTTCAAATTATTGAGAAGTATACTCGTGAGTCGGGTGTACGTGGCTTAGATCAGAAAATCGCCAAATTAATGCGTGGTGTAGCAAAGAAAGTTGCTATGGAAGAAAGCTACGAAAAGGAAATTAAGGTTGAAGACTTAAAAGCTTACTTAGGTGCTGAACGTTTCGATCGCGATAAGTATCAAGGAAACGAGTTTGCTGGTGTTGTTACTGGTTTAGCATGGACTTCAGTTGGTGGTGAGATTCTTTATGTAGAGTCGAGCTTAAGCCCTGGGAAAGGGAAGTTAACCCTTACAGGTAACCTTGGCGATGTGATGAAAGAATCAGCGCTGTTGGCTCAGGAATACCTAAGAGCTCACGCAACCAAGCTAGATATTAAGAAAGAAGCTTTCGATAATTGGAATCTTCATATTCACGTACCTCAAGGTGCTATTCCTAAGGATGGACCTTCGGCTGGTGTTACCATGATTACCTCAATTGCTTCTGCTTTTACGCAACGTAAAGTGAAGAAGAATTTGGCAATGACTGGTGAGATTACTCTAAGAGGTAAAGTGCTTCCTGTAGGCGGAATTCGTGAGAAAATTTTGGCTGCAAAGAGAGCTGGAATCAAAGAAATTATTCTTTGTCACGAGAACGAAAGAGATATTGAGGAAATTAAACCAATTTACCTAAAAGGATTAAAGTTCCATTTTGTAGAAGATGTGATGGAAGTTCTGGATATCGCTTTGATGAAGCAGAAAGTTAAAGAATCAATTACCATCTAAAACTCAGTTGTTTGAGTTGCAATAGGAATTGAACTGAAATAGTTTACTTAAGGGCTATCGATTATTATCGATAGCCCTTAATTTTTGCCTCATAATCGAATACTTAATATTTTTGTTAATTTTAATCGAATAAAAAAGCAAAATTTGCTTCTTTGTACTCTATACACAACATCTTTTATTGTAAAACGGAGCTTCTGATATGAATGGAAAAGGAAAATATTTAATTGCAGCTGTCGGCTTGTTATTTTTAGGCTTAATCTTCTGGTACTTTAGTGCGATACTTGCTTATATTGGAATTGCTGTTGTTCTGTCATTTATTGGACGTCCCGTTGTCGATTTTCTTAATAGAGTGACCATTAAAAAGCATCGAATTCCGACCACAGTTTCTGCTGGTTTAACTTTGGCTTTGCTTTGGTTTGTGATGGTGGTGTTCTTTAGAACTTTTATTCCGATGGTTGTAGAGGAGGCAAAAGAGCTTTCGAATATCGATGTGCAGTCGGCGATTCATAGTTTGGATGAACCGATCAGAAATATAGAAGCATTTGTCTCAGAGTACACGACAGATGGGAGCGATTTTAAAGTGCAAGCCTTAATCACAGAAAATCTATCTTCGGTTCTTGAGTTTTCTGATATTTCTTCTCTATTCGGTTCTTTAGCGGGTACTGTTGGAGGTTTGTTTATTGCTTTATTTTCCATCTCATTCATCACCTTTTTCTTTTTAAAGGATAGCAGTCTTTTTGTTGACTCAGTGGTTCTTTTTGTTCCTGAAAGGAGCGAAGAAGGGGTTCGCCACGTATTGGATTCAATTAAGAATTTATTGATGCGCTACTTTGTAGGCCTCTTTTTCGAAGTCATTCTGGTAGGAACAATGGTAACTATCGGGTTGACCATTGTGGGAATGGGCTTTAGTCACGCCGTAGTAATTGGTTTGTTTGCCGGATTGATTAATGTCATTCCTTATATCGGTCCTCTCATCGGAACGACTTTTGGTTTGATTATTGGAATCGCAACCAATCTCGATGTTGATTTCTACACACAAGTTGTGCCTCTTTTAGGCTATACCGCTCTTGTGTTCCTAATTGTTCAATTGATTGATAACATTCTTTTCCAACCGCTAATCTATTCAAATAGCGTAAATGCGCATCCACTTGAGATTTTCTTGGTGATTCTATTTGCAGGCTCTATGTCGGGCATATTAGGTATGATGTTGGCGATTCCAGCCTACACCATTTTCCGTGTGATTGCTAAGGAGTTTTTCAATAAATATCGCTTTGTGAAGAAACTGACGGAGAAGATATAGGTAGTGAATTAAAGATTTATAATACTTGTAAAATATTATTATGACAGAAAAAAATGAATTAATTATTGATGAGTATGTCGAAAAAAGGAAAAATGGGCTGGATTTTTCGGAGATTAGGAAAGAGTTAAAAAATTTGAATTTAACTTCGGAAGAAATTAGAATTATTGTTAGGGAGATTGATAATCAAGTTATAAATGATGAGCTTTATAAGTCTAAAAATACACTCGTCAATGAAATGAAGTATATCGGACTTTTTCTAATGTTAGGAGGTGGATTTGTTACTGTTGCTTCCTATTTTGGCTTGATAGATACGAATGGGTATTATGTAATTTCTTATGGGCCAATAATTGGTGGTTATCTCATTTATTTAAAATCAAAAAGAGGAGTTAAGAAAACTCTATGAATAAATTAATACATCATTAAGTTAATACAAAAAATAAGGCTGCTTCATTTGAAACAGCCTTTATCATTTAATGTCTTATCTATATTATTCCACAGCTTTCTCTTCGCTGATGCGATCCAGAAGGTTTTGTGGTAATTTCTTTTTGACTTTTGCACCAAGAGTTCTGATTTTTTCTGCACGACCAACCAGATTGCCTGTTCCATCGCATAGCTTCTTCATTGACTCTTGATAGATTTTTTGAGAGCCGTCCATTTGTCGTCCAAGCTTAATCAGGTCTTCAACAAAGCCCACAAATTTGTCGTAAAGCGCACCACCTTGTCGAGCAATTTCCATCACATTTCTGTTCTGGTTTTCTTGTTTCCAAATTGATGAAATGGTCCGTAGGGTCGCCAATAAAGTAGAAGGACTTACAACTACAATTTTGTGATCCCAAGCATATCCGAAAAGTTCCTGATCGGCTTGTACTGCTACAGAGAATGAAGATTCAATTGGCACAAACATCAATACGAAATCAGGCGTATTTAAGGCAGCTGAGCTCTGGTAATGTTTATCTGCCAATCCTTTTATATGCGCTTTAAGCGATGTGATATGATCCTTTTGGAAGGCTTCTCTCTCATCATCATTAATCGCATTTACAAATCTTTCGTAAGCAATTAGTGATACTTTTGAGTCAACGATAATGTGTTTTTCTTCAGGTAGGCGAATAATCACATCAGGACGAATCGATTGCCCATCGTCATTTTTCATGGCAACTTCTCTATCGTATTCCTGACCTCTGGTCAAGCCTGATCTTTCAAGAATTCGCTCGAGAACAACTTCTCCCCAGTTACCTTGCTTTTTGACATCACCTTTAAGCGCTTTGGTCAGGTTGTTGGCTTCGTCAGAAATCTTCGTGTTTAAGTCGTAAAGCTTTTTTACCTCTTCGCGCAAACTGATTTTGTCGCGTAATTCTTTATCGTAGGTTTCTTCAACTTTTTTCTCGAATGAAATGAGTTTGTCCTTGATTGGACTTAGAATTTCATTCATGTTCTTTTGGTTCGAAGAACTGAATTCTTTGGAATTTTCTTTCAGAATTTTAGTAGCGATATTTTCAAATTCGGTAGTGAAACGCTTTTGAAGCTCTTCCAATTCTTTTTTCTGGGTATCTAGCTTTTCTTCCAGATTCTTACGCTCTGTAGCCGAAATGGAAACTGAACGTGTTAGCCTTTCATTTTTCTCTCTTTCCGCTACAAGCTCAGTTTGAAGTTCTCGTTTTTCATTTTGAATGATATTGGCTCTTTCTTCAAATCTCATTTTAGAATGATCCAATTCACTCTTTTCAAGAATAAAAGCATTTTCTTTTTTCAACAGATCTTCACGATGATTAGCTGCAGCAAAAGTTAATTTCTTTCTTAAAATGATCCAGGCAATAAGCATCCCTTTTAAGATTCCAATTGCGATATATAAAAATGCCATAGAAAAGAATTTAATTGAGTTTAACGAGTTGCAATCTAAAGTCTGAAAGCTATGCTTCAGGTTTTTCAAAGTTCATAAGTTCCATTGTTTCTCCATCGAATACAGCGTATGTAAAGTGTGAGATCCAATCCCCGGTATTTATATAGCGAGCGCCTTTGTCAAGTTCAATATTCGTAGGACAATGGCGGTGTCCAAAAACGAAATAATCGAAATCTTCATTTTTTAAAATATCATTGGCAAAGAGAACCAGCCACTCTTTATCCATGCCTCTAAAGTGATCTGCTTCAACCTTACCATCGCTTAAGCGACTGTGAGAAGACCATTTGTGAGCAATTCCAATTGCAAAGTTGGGATGTAATCGGGCAAAGCACCACTGCAAGAATTTATTGGTGAATATTTTCTTAAGCATTTTGTAGCCTTTGTCGTATGGTCCAAGACCATCGCCATGAGCAAGAAAGAATTTTTTGCCGTTAATTTCAGTTCTTAGAACATTTCTGTGTACAATAACACCCACTTCTTTCGGGAGGTAATCAAAAACCCAGATATCGTGATTTCCGGTAAAGAAGTGAACCTCAATTCCCGAGTCGCATATTTCTGCAAGTGTCCCAAGAAATCGTGTATGCCCTCTTGGAACGGCTCTTTTATATTCGAACCAGAAATCGAAAATATCTCCCATTAAATAAATGGCCTTAGCATCTTCTTTCACCTGATTGAGCCACTTCACAAACAATTTCTCGCGCTGAAGATTGTTTGTTAAAGCCGCTGCCCCCAAGTGAACATCAGAAGCAAAATAGATTTTTTTTCCAGTTGTCATATATGTACTTGTTTAAGCTATTATTTTGAGTTCGATTGTGAGTATTCATATCGCAATCGAACTCAAAATTTAGTTTTCTTATTTAATGTAGTCAGCAACTTTTTCTTCAAGTGCTAAACCGTAAAGGTTTTTACCCACAATATCACCTTTTTTATTGATGATGTAATTTGCAGGGATCTGTTGAACATTGAAGTTACTCAAAGCTAAAGCGCTTCCATTTTTAAGGTCGCAAACATTGGTCCAGTTTAAACCATCTTTTTCAATTGCTGCTTTCCACTTTTTTTCATCTTGGTCAACAGAAACTTGATAGATTGCTAAGCCTTTGCTTTTATATTTATTGTGGATTTTTTTCAATGTCTTATTTTGCTTTCTAGAATTGGCGTCTTGAGATGCCCAGAAACTTAATACAATTAGTTTACCATGAAGAGAACTTAAGCTGATCTCTTTTCTTTTTGTGTTTTTAAGAGTTAAATCAGGATAGTTTGCGCCTTTCTCATTGATGTATTTTTTAAGATTTAAATTAGATAAGGCCTTTTGCATGGTTTTGAGGTTCGCCAATACCGCTTTTGTATACTCGTGTTCTGGGTATAAAGCTCGCATTGATGAAGCTACAATCTTAGCATATTTAATATCATCGTTCTCATTTAAAGTATAGGTATTCTTGTCAATTTTCTGATAAAGCGCCAAATAACTCGATAAAGAAGTCGCATTCTTCATGATGAAATTAGCAGAAAACTCTCTTTGGTCTTGAAGGACCTTAACGTATTTAGCCAATAAATTCTGAGATATGCTTGAATAGTTTGGATCAGATTTTTTCTTCTCTAATTCTTTCTTGATAGTCGCCAAACTGTCCTTTGTTTCATTAAGCTTATCGTTAAGTTCTTTTACAAAAACAGAACCCGTAGAACCGGAAACAACATAGGCACTGCTCATGTGAGTAGAAATTGAATTGACTTCAACTTCCTTTTCTTCAGGAGATGTTAATAGTGTAATCAATTTACCATTCGATAAACGCAATAAATAAAATTCAGGCTGAGTTGATACCGTCTTGAATTTAAAATCGCCATTCTTATCTAGCTTAACAGAGTCAATGGTTTCGGCGCTAGCAGTATGAAGTTTATCCAGATATAATGTAACACCTTCAGCCTTTTTAATACTACCTTTTATTTTAATCGTATTTTCCTGATTACATGCAAACAGAAGTAATAGGGGAAGTGCAAATAATAGTTTCTTCATTGTTTTTCGTTTTTATGTCTTTTAAATACAGTCTCTCTAAAGCTTAGTTTTGTGAATGTCAGCTTGTATGCACCTGCTTTCCACAATAGTCATCACTGTATTGTTAAAAATTCTACTGAGATAATTAAAGCCGAAAATAGTAATAATTTCCTGTTTTAGCACTCAAATTTGTTGAACAGATTAAGTCTACAATCATTAAAAAGATCAATTTTGATTATCAAATTTTGTTATGAAAGATTCGTATGACTAAATAATTAGGTTTAAATTTAGTAAGAATCGATAATGATAATGAATATAGAAACCTATGCAAGAGGGAATACAAAGTCGAAAATTTGGTACGGCACCCGTTTTTTTTACGGCCATATCAACCATCTTGGGAGCTGTTCTATTCTTAAGATTTGGATATGCTGTGGGGAATGTTGGTTTTTGGGGTGTTATTTTAATTATTCTATTGGGTCACTTGGTCACCATACCTACCGCCTTTGCTATTTCTGAATTAGCAACAAATAAACGCGTCGAAGGTGGAGGAGAATACTTCATTATTTCCCGCTCTTTCGGGTTAAATATTGGAGCAACTATCGGATTAGCTTTGTTTTTTTCGCAAGCCATTTCTGTCGCATTTTATGTCATTGCGTTTACAGAAGCCTTTGAGCCTGTTTTCAATTGGGTACTGAGTACCTACGATTTGTCTTTGCCTAGGCAGGTGATTTCTATTCCTGCAATGCTACTTTTGTCAGTGTTAATTTTAAAAAAAGGTGCAAACTTGGGCGTTAAGGCTCTTTATTTTGTGGTTGCTATTCTTTTTGCATCACTGGTTTTGTTTTTTCTTGGCGATACGGCTTATGCATCCGTTTCTGGTTTCAGCCCCTTAAAAGCAGAGTTTCGAAATACAGACCAATTCTTCATCATATTTGCTATTATATTTCCTGCATTTACCGGCATGACAGCTGGAGTTGGTCTTTCTGGTAATTTGAAAAATCCTGCCAAGTCGATACCTTGGGGCACCACTGCGGCCACTTTTATAGGTATGATTATTTATGTTTTGGTCGTTTATAAATTAGCCAAGTATGCGAGTGTACAAGATTTATTAGACCATCAGTTAATTATGAGTCAAATTGCCTTGGGAGGTGCGATTGTAATCCCTTTGGGTTTGGCAGCATCGACCATTTCATCTGCCTTAGGATCAGTTATGGTTGCGCCACGTACTCTTCAGGCTTTGTCTGTTGATAAGTCTTTACCATCAAAAGGATTGAACCGTTGGTTAGCAAAAGGTCGTAAGCAAGACGGAGAGCCTGTAAATGCTTCGCTGGTGACCTGTCTGATTGCTTTGTTTTTTGTTTTTCTTGGAGATATAAATGCTGTCGCAGAGATTATTTCTATGTTTTTCATGCTAACCTATGGTACTCTTTGTTTGATTTCATTTCTCAATCATTTTGGTTCATCACCCAGTTATAGACCTTCTTTTAAGTCGAAATGGTATTTGTCAATTTTGGGCTTTATGGTTTCGATTCTTGTCATGTTTAAAATAAATACCCTTTATGCTCTTTTGGCTATTGTGCTGATGGGATTAACTTATTTATATATTAATTCCTACCATAAAGATCGACATGGTTTAGCATCAATATTCCTGAATTCCTTGTATCAGTTGAATCGGAATGTACAGGTGTTTTTACAAAAAGCAGGTAAGAAACGGATTCAAGAATGGAGGCCGAGTGCCATATGTATTTCGAAAGATTCCTTTGAAAGAGATACGGCATTTCGTTTATTAAATTGGATTGCCTACAAATATGGTTTTGGAACCTATTTACATCGAATAGAGGGGTATTATTCTAAATCATCTTATGAGCAAGCCAAAAACGAACTCGATTTGTTGGTGAGTCGATCTGAAAATATAGGAAATCACGTTTTTGTAGATACCATCATTTCACCCTCATATACATCAGCTATTGCTCAAGCCATACAATTACCAGGTGTTGCTGGTATGGAAAATAATATGGTTATTTTTGAATACGACAAAGAGAAAGTCGAAAACTTGGATGAAATTATTGAAAATTATGCCTTAGCCAATGCAGGGAATTTCGACTTTTGTGTTCTAGGAAGTTCTGATAGACGGTTTAAACTGAAATCAGATATCCATGTTTGGATACGACCAAGTGATGCTGATAATGCTAATTTGATGATTTTATTGAGCTTTATAATTGCTGGACATCCGGATTGGAAAAAATCAGATATTAAAATATTTAATATTTGTAAGGCAGATCAGGTTGTTGAAGTTCGAGAAAGACTTGATGAGATGATCGCTTCAGGACGTCTGCCCATTAGAAGTGCGAATGTAGAAGTTTTGGTTGAGCAAGAAAATGTCTCGCCAAAGGAAATGATTAACGAGCGTTCGCAATATGCTGGTTTAACTTTAATTGGTTTCAGAGGAGATACGATTAAGCATGAGGGCTCAGAAATGTTTTTTGGATATGAAAGTTTAGGTCATATGCTTTTTGTGAATGCCAATTCCAAGAAAGAAATTGAATAAGAATTATTCTAAGCGCTTATAAATTATACGATTCTCTTAAAAAAAACTAAAGGCTCCTTTACCTGTTTCTAAAGATTTGAATTTGTTTATCTTTGTTGGGAAAACAAATAAAAATACTGCTTGTGAATAAATCTGAATTGAATCGTATTTTCGAATCCTTCTCCGATTACAATATTCTTATTATAGGTGATGTTATGGTCGATGCTTACGCCTGGGGCGAGGTTGATCGTATTTCGCCAGAAGCACCAGTGCCTATTTTTTCATGCTCAAGTCGTGAAAATAGATTAGGAGGTGCTGCTAACGTGGCTTTGAATATAAAATCTCTTGGAGCAAATCCCATATTGTGTTCTGTAATTGGTGATGATGATAGAGGTAAAGATTTTGTCAACCTTTTGTCTGAAATTCAACAAGAACAGTCGGGGATTGTTGTGAGTTCTCATCGTAGAACGACTGTTAAAACCAGGTTTATCAGTAATAATCAACATGTTATTCGTATTGATGAAGAAGATACGCATGAACTGGCTGATGATACTGAAACTTCATTCATAAAGCATGTTTTAAATTTATTGGACAGTAAAAATATCGATGCTATTGTTTTTGAAGATTACGACAAAGGCTTAATTACCAAGAAGCTGATCGAGACCGTAACAGATAAGGCTAAACAAATGGAGATTCCGGTTTTAGTCGATCCTAAAAAACGTCATTACTCGGATTATAAAAACGTGACTTTATTCAAACCGAATTTCAAAGAGTTTCTCGAAGGTTCCAATTTGAGTATAGAAAAAGGTGATATAGACGACTTATTTCGAGCTGCGAAACAATTTCAGTCAGAAATGGGCGTTGATAAGCTATTGATTACACTATCAGAATTGGGTGTGTTTATCAGTAATGAGAACACTTATGAACATATTCCAGCCGTTGTGCGAAAAATCGCTGATGTGTCAGGAGCAGGAGATACCGTTATATCTGTTGCGACACTTTGTTTGGCTGCAGGAATGAATGCAAAAGAAATTGCTGCTATTTCGAACCTTGCAGGTGGTATTGTTTGTGAAATTCCAGTGGTTGTTCCAATCGACAAGGAGCAGTTATTGTCTGAGAGTTTAAAGTTATATGCAGAAGCTTAAGGCAATTTAAAATTGTTTATAACTTTTGACTTATTTTTAATAAGTCTGAGTGTATCTGAATTTTAAATGTCTTTTAAAATATTATCTTTGGATCTATTGAAAAAAGAAACTGATAAGGCTAAGATATAAGAGTTTATACTTGGTTTGACTCATGTTTGGCTTGTGAAGAAAGAAAGTATTGTAATTATAATTAAGAGGCAAATTCATTTTGTTTCATCTAATTAAAATGGGACTAGTTTATGGCTAAAATAATCGCTCTTGCAAATCAAAAAGGTGGTGTGGGAAAAACAACCACTGCTATTAATCTAGCATCAAGTCTTGCCGTTTTGGAACATCGCGTTCTTATCGTTGATGCCGATCCGCAAGCTAATGCAACATCAGGTTATGGTTTTGATGTCCGTGCAATTGAAAATAGCTTATACGAATGTATTGTTGATGGTACTAATCCCAAAGATGCAATTCTAAAAACCGATATGGAAGGCTTAGATATTCTTCCTTCTCATATTGATTTGGTTGGTGCAGAAATTGAAATGCTAAATTTGGCTAATCGAGAAAAGATTCTTTTGAATGTTTTGAATGCCATTCGAGACGATTACGATTATATCTTAATTGACTGTTCTCCTTCACTCGGATTGATTACCGTGAACGCATTAACCGCAGCTGACTCAATATTAATACCTGTACAGTGTGAATATTTTGCTTTGGAAGGTTTGGGTAAACTTTTAAATACCATTAAGATTATTCAAAGTAGATTGAATCCTGATTTAGAAATTGAAGGATTTTTGTTGACCATGTACGATAGTCGACTTCGTTTATCGAATCAGGTTGTTAGTGAGGTTAAAAAGCACTTCCAAGACATGGTTTTTGAGACCATTATTCAGAGAAACACAAAGTTAGGCGAGGCGCCAAGTTATGGCAAACCTGCTATTTTATATGATGCAGAATCAAATGGAGCAGTTAATTATTTGAATCTGGCCCGCGAGCTTGTTGAGAATAATTCAGAAGCTGACGAAGTGCATCAGGAAAAGGAAATTGAGAAATAAGAAAATGCAATTCGACTGGGAGTAAAAGCCACAGTCGAATTCCTATTTTATAATGATATATTATGGTAAAAAAGAGTGCATTAGGTAGAGGTTTAGGAGCTTTGATAGATGATAGAGATGAGGTTCAATCTCGTCCATCACGTCAAGAAAATGAACTTAGCAATGAAATTGAACTATCGAAAATTCAAGTTAATCCATTTCAGCCCCGAACTCAATTCGACGAAGAAGCTTTAAATGAATTAGCTCAGTCGATTAAAGAAATCGGAATTGTTCAGCCTATCACTGTTCGTAAGCTTAATAGTAATTCATTTCAACTTATTGCAGGTGAGCGCCGTTTAAGAGCGTCTAAAATTGCTGGCTTAACCAAAATACCAGCCTATGTTCGTCTTGCTGAAGATGATAAAATGCTTGAGATGGCTTTAGTTGAAAATATTCAACGTGAAGACCTAGATTCAATCGAGGTTGCTATTTCGTATCAAAGATTAATCGACGAATGTGACTTAACTCAGGAGAGCTTGAGCGATCGTGTTGGAAAAAAGCGTTCAACGATTTCAAATTACTTACGATTATTGAAGCTTCCCGCTGAAATTCAGAAAGGAATTCGTGAGAAAAATATTCTTATGGGACATGCTCGTGCTCTTGTAAATGTTAATAATAGAGAGTATCAACAGTCTATTTATAAGATGGCTGTTAAAGAAGATCTGTCAGTAAGAAAAATTGAAGAATTGGTTCGTGATGCCAATAACGGTACGCCTGTAAAAGAAAAAGCGAAACCCGTTCGTTTGGCTGAGGAGTATGAAAGTTTAAAAGAGCATTTGTCGAAGCATTTCAACTCTAAAATTGATATGAAACGTAACGCTAAAGGAAAAGGACAGATTATTATTCCTTTTAAATCGGACGATGATTTAGAGCGCATTTTAGGCGTTTTTGATCAAATGAAATCATAAAAAATAAAAAAACATAATTTTGAATAAGATAAAAACGCTTCTTCTATTTGTAGTAGTCTGTTTTGTAGTGCTCATTTCCGGACACAATGTTCAAGCACAAAAAATACAAGCTGATACAGTTATAGCGCCCATAAAACTGAAAGAACATTCACCTCATAAGGCAACTGTTTATTCTGCTTTACTGCCTGGTTTGGGTCAGATTTACAATAAGAAATATTGGAAATTACCGATACTTTATGGGGGTATCGCTGCGACTCTTTATGCTATTGGATGGAATACTGGGCAGTATAATGATTATAAAGATGCCTATGTCGATTTCTCTATTTTTCTGGAATATAAATATCAAGAAGAGGGAGGTACCATTCCGATACCAAGCTCGAAAAGGTATGAGAAACTTCGTCCTGATATAGATTTCTCAAGTACGAAATCAAGTGAAGATGATTGGTATAAAACGACATTTAAGAATGGTAAGGATAAGTATAAGCGTGATCGAGATTTGAGTTATATCATTCTTTTTGGTGTTTACATGCTTAATATTATTGATGCTACGGTTGATGCTCATTTTACCAATTTTAATATCAACGATGATCTTTCGATGACTGTTCAGCCCAAAATGAACTTTAGTCCTGTTACAGGTGGTACTTTAGGCCTTTCGTGCCGAATTAACTTTTAAAAATTTGTATAATAGAATGGTGAAGGCAATTTTAAGCCTTGCTTTTATTCTTATCCTTAACTTATCTGTAATTGCACAGGCTAAGTTGATTGTATTGCATTCGGTTGTTGGTGATACGATTGATAAGAGTGAGCAGCAAGAATTCTTATTATTTTCAAGAATAGTAGGTGAGGATTTTTTATTTGCAACCGTACATCATGAGGGCAAGCGTTTCTTTGTAAAGCTTCGATCTAAAACAAACGATAGAATTGTTGAGTTAAAGAAGGAAGAGGTTCATGAAAATATGAGTCATGTTAGAAAACTCCTTCGTTATAAAAAGAGGATGGCGAAACGAAAGGACAGAGCCGCTAGAAAACTAAAATTACCAGATTTGCGTTTTGATCATCATATTTGTGAGAAGCAAAAGAATCAAACTACGGTTAATGATCCAATGGCTAACTTTTATTTGAATCAGGATGCTTTGCAGACGGAAGTATACCGATGGAATAAAAGCTATGCGGATGATAAAAATTGTCGTTATACGGATAGTCCCGTTGTTAATACCATGATTCAAATTTTACTGAATTCTGAAAATTAATATTTTCGCGCAAAGCGATGCAATAATATCAGCTTGTCGACGTATAATTACAAGTAGAGAGTGTAAATTGCACTAAATTTTAATTGAATTTTATTTTTAAGAAATAGAAGTGGAGAAAAGAAAAGTATGAAGTTGAGATATTCCTTTTATGCAATGACTCTTTTAGCAAGTATGGCTTGCTCTACGAGTAAAACGATGGTAGAGAGTACGCCTGCCAAAGAAGAAGTTCCTGAAGTTATAGCTCAGGCGCGTGAAGTTGAAGTTCCTGTTTTTGAAGAAGAGGAAATGATTCCTGCTGTTGAGAAAGATTCTTTGGCTTTTCTTAAAATTAGCCCTGTAGATGTACGTTGGGACTTAAATGATAGTATACAACCTGAATTCAAGAGTAATTTAGATAAACTCGTTAATGCTTGGTACGCCGAAAATTCCGTTAGAACAACAAGTTATGATGGCCCAAAAACCAAATATAAAAAAGAAAAAATAGCCGACTCAGTTTATATTAAAAGATTGCAGTCGATACCATCAATGTTCGATTTATCCTACAATAAAATTGTACGTAACTATATTGAACTTTATACGCAGCGAAGAAGAAAGCAAGTGGAGTTGATGATGGGAATGTCAGAATACTACTTCCCAATATTCGAAGAAATTCTTGATAAAGAAGGCCTGCCGCAAGAGTTGAAATATCTCCCGATTATTGAATCTGCACTTAATCCCAAAGCTTTATCTAAAGCAGGGGCATCTGGTTTGTGGCAATTTATGTATGCTACAGGTAAAATGTATAAGCTAGAGGTTAATTCATTTGTCGATGATCGTCGTGATCCTATAAAATCGAGTTATGCAGCTGCAAAGTTTCTAAAGGATTTATATAAGATGTATGGCAACTGGCCTTTGGTTATTGCTGCCTACAATTGTGGACCTGGAAATGTAAATAAAGCGATTCGACGAAGCGGAGGGAAGAAGAACTATTGGGATATTTATTACCGATTACCTAGAGAGACAAGAGGCTATGTTCCAGCCTTTATTGCAGCACTTTATTCTTTCAATTTTCACGAGGAACATGGCTTGTATCCTAGACCTAATCAATTCCCAGAGGTTTGTGATACTTTAATGATAAAGGAGCAAATTCACTTTGATCAGATTGCAAAATTCACCCATATTTCAAAAGCTAAATTACGCGAATTAAATCCTCAATATCGTGCGGATATCATTCCTGCCTTTAATAAGCCATATTCATTAAAGGTCCCTTTTGAATCTGCTTTAGCCTTTATCGACAATCAAGATTCTATTACATCATATAAAAAAGAATATTACTTCAATCTTAAAGATCAGATTGTTAATCCTCGCGATAGGTATCAAAAATACGCACATGCAACTCCTAAGGGGAAAGCTAAGGTTTATTATAAAGTGAAATCGGGTGATGCAGTTGGTTTAATCGCATCTTGGTTCCATGTTAGAACATCAGATTTGAGATATTGGAATAATATTCGAAGGAATATGATTCGCGTAGGTCAGAAATTAGCTGTGTATGTTCCTAAGTCGAAAGCCTCGTATTACAAGTCTTTTAATAAGATGTCGAAGCGTCAAAAACAAGCTACTCTTGGAAAGAATTACGTTGCTAGTAAAAAGAAAACAAGTAGTGTGAAAAAATCCTCAGCTGGGGGAAGTGGAAATTACATATATTATACGGTTCGTAAGAATGATAACTTTTGGACAATTGCTAAGAAATTTCCAGGTGTTTCGAATTACGATATCATGAAAATCAACAATATTACGAATTCACGTAGTTTAAGAGTTGGTCAGAAACTAAGGATTAAAGCAAAGAGCTAATCTAAAAATGAGATGACATAAAAAAAAAGCCAGTAGATAGATCTACTGGCTTTTTTTGTGCCTCAATCGAGGGTGTTTATTTTTTGTTATTCATAACATCATTTTGAATCAGAATAGCTTCCTTGTGTATCATTCTAAGTAATTGAGTCAAGAATTTTTCTGAGAGTCCCAATGATTTGCCAAGTTCTGCGCCCTGCTCTCTAACCTTTTCCCACCGTTTCAATTGAAGGATATTTAAATTTTGTTCAGATTTATATTCGCCTATCTCGCTTACAACATGCATGCGCTGTGCCAGAAGTTCGATAAGCTGTGAATCAATTGAGTCAATTTGATTACGGTATTGCCCCAGTGGGTTGTAATCTTTACTATTCTTGATACTTAATCGGCAAACCAATCTATTTAAAATAGTATTTAGTTCTGACGGAATAAGCTGTTCAGATTCACTTAGTGATTCTTCAGGCTTGAAATGACTTTCTATCATCAATCCATCCATGTTTAGATCAAGAGCTTTCTGAGAGATTTGTTGAATGTGTTCTTTATCTCCTGCAATATGGCTTGGATCACAAATCATAGGAAGATTATGGAACCTTGACTTCAACTCAATTGGAATCTCCCATTTAGGAATATTCCTCAAGCTAGTTGGTTCAAAAGGATAAAAGCCACAATGTATGGCAGCGAGTCTCGAGATGCCAGCTTTATGAATTAACTCTAATGCCCCAATCCAAAGGTTGATGTCAGGGTTAAGGGGGTTTTTTACCATCACAGGTACATTCATGCCTTGGAGTGCACTTGCAAGTTCTTGTATGGAGAAGGGGTTGGAAGTTGTTCTTGCTCCAATCCAAAGTATATCGACATTGTGACGTAAACACATTTCGACATGCTTCGGGGAAGCGACCTCCACCATAGTTAGTAAATTTGTTTCTTGTTTAACTTGATTTAACCAATTGAGAGCATTATCACCTCTATCTTCAAAACCATTTAATTGAGTCTTAGGTTTCCAAATTTCAGTTCTAAAAACTTTAACTTGGTTAATATCTTTCAGTTGTCGAGCTGTGTTTAAGACTTGATCTTCAGATTCAGCACTACTTGGCCCACTAATAATAATAGGACGGCTTTCTAATTTTTTAAACCACTCATTAATGGGTTTCAAATTGTTTAATTTGTTCATAGTCTTAAGTTAAGCCAAAAAGATCCATTTATATTCGGCTGAAATTTCGGCACAAAACTACGCTTTTAATTGTCTTAATAAAACTCTATGTCCAATCTATTTATTAATGCCTTGTATAACATTTTGAAAAAAGTCTAAAGTGTGTGTTGTAGATATTGTCTGTTTGAAGCTTCTATTTTTATCATAGATTCATTTTATGAGCTGTTTAGAAAAATCGATAAAGATTTTTACATATAACAGGTTACTTAAGGTAATCAGATAATACATTTGTAAGATAATGATATTTAAGAGTAAAAGATTCCTCTAGATTTGACAGTTGTAAGGTATGATTGTCTCCGAAATATGAATAATATAGGTGAGTTGATGGATTTAATGTTTAGATAGTCAGTTGTTTTGTGTTATTGCTGAGCTTTTAAAATACTCGGTGTATGAATCAAATTTGAGTAAGCTAGATTGTTAAATAAACTGAAAATATTATTTATCTTTAGATGTCTTACAAACGATTCCGATTATTTATGGATGACGTTTGTGGAGGGTTAATTTTAATATGTAAGGTGTAATTGTACACATTTTGTAGATAGGATCCTGTAGATCATACATGGTATCCCAAAATCGTGACAGAGCAAATTTTTGAGATATGACACAAAAAACTTCCGACAAGGGTAGACGAAATTTTCTGAAAAGCTTTGGAGTAACTGTTGGTGCAGCAGGGGTTGTAAGTAGTTTTTCACTTTTAAGTGCAGCAAAAGCTGCTGCGAAAGAACCTGAAGAAATGGTTAATTTGCTTACAGCAGATGGTCAATTGGTTCAGGTAGATAAAAATCAACTTCGCCCTACAGTTAATGAACCACTAGATGAATTGCAACAAAGAGGTCGTGAGGGAATTGCTGGTAAATCATTTGTTATGGTTATCGATTTAAGTAAATGTAGAAATGCACGTAAGTGTATGTCTGCTTGCCAAAATCATCACCAGTTAAGACCAGAGCAACATCATATTAATGTTCTGCAGATGCAAGATTCTGATCACACGGCTCCTTATTTTATGCCTAAGCCTTGTCAGCATTGCGATAACCCTCCTTGTACAAAAGTGTGTCCTGTTGATGCGACATTTAAGCGTCAGGATGGAATTGTATTGATCGATAACGAACGTTGTATTGGTTGTCGTTTTTGTATTGCAGCATGTCCGTATTCTGCACGTATTTTCCAATGGACAGAACCAAAGGATTCTGAAAAATACAAGGATCTTACCTATAACATTGAAGCGAATGTTCCTCAGAAAAAAGGAACAGTAAGTAAATGTCTGTTTAGTGCCGATCGCTTACGCGAAAATAAATTACCATCATGTGTTTCAGCATGTCCTAACGGAGTTTATTATTTCGGAGATCGAAATGAGGATGCTGTTACCAATGGAACTAGTGGTGAAACAGTTCGTTTCTCTAAATTAATTGAGGATAATGCAGGTTATACTCTAATGGAAGAATTGGGAACTAAGCCAAGAGTTTATTATTTACCTCCTAAGAATAGAGCTTTTGAATTCAATGGTGACTTATTGGACGAGGAAAACCTTCATTAAAAAGAGATTTAAAAATACAGGAAACTTTAAATATTCATAGAAACTCATTTTACTTATGAATGACAATATAAAATCGAAAGAAACGACACTTTCCTTTGAGAAAATAAAGCAAGATATTCTTCGTCCTATGCAAAATCATAAAGGATTGGAGTTATGGATCGTTTTCCTAGTTACTGTTATCGCTGTCTGTGGATGGGCATATTATGTGCAGCTTCGCGATGGTTTGGGTGTTACTGGAATGCGTGACTATGTGTCATGGGGACTCTATATCGCCAACTTCGTTTTCTTTGTGGCGGTAAGTTTGGTTGGGATGCTAATCTCATCTATTCTTGGCTTGCTTAGGGTTGATTGGATTACGCCAATTTCTAGAATTGCTGAGATTATTGCTGTTGCCTTTGTTGCCGTGGCAGGTTTAGTAATTGTTTTAGATATGGGACGTCCAGACAGAGTACTAAATGTCTTGATTCATGGTCGTTTTCAGTCTCCAATTCTTTGGGATGTGACTGTAATTACCACTTATCTGGTCATTAGTGCATTGTTGTTAATTCTTCCGATGATTCCTGATTTAGCCATTTGTAAAAAAGAGATTAAGAATGCTTCTCCAATTCTAAAGAAGGTTTATAATATCTTGTCATTCGGATATACAAACACGCCCGAACAACACAAGCATCTTCATAAAATGATTAGAACTCTGATGGTTTTAATTGTGCCTGTTGGTTTAGCCATTCATACGGTAACTTCTTGGTTATTTGCAGCTACGTTACGTAATGGTTGGGATACAACTATATTTGGTCCTTACTTTGTGGCCGGTGCCTTTGTTGCAGGTTCTGCAGCCTTAGTTATAGCCTTGTATTTCTTTAGAGTGAATTATAAACTTCAAGATTATATTACCGAATTGCATTTTGATAAAATGGGTAAGTTAATGGTTGCTGTTTGTTTGGTTTACTTGTATTTTAATGTAAATGAGTTTCTGGTTCCAGGTTATAAAATGAAATCGGGAGATAGTATTCACCTTAGAGAATTGTTTTTTGGATCTTGGGCTATTATGTTTTGGTCATCGCAACTTTTCGGAAATATTCTACCTATCGTATTAATGGTAAATAAGCGTTTTAGAATGCCTAAGCCGATGATGATTATTTCGATATTTGTGATTGCAAGTGCTTGGTTTAAGCGTTATGTCATTGTTATTCCGACAATGTTACACCCACATCTTCCTGTTCAGAATGTTCCTGATCATTTCAAACATTATTTCCCATCGTCAATAGAAATTTCGGTAACTGTATTGAGTTTTGCTTTGGCACTTTTAATCATTACAGTTTTAGCCAAGATCTTTCCTGTAGTTCCTATGTGTGAGATTGCTGACCAAAAGGGAATTGATTATAAAATTGAGGAATAATAAATCAAGAAACACATGAAAAACTTAACTACCATATTAGCATCAATTGTTCTTGTATTTGCCTTTATGAATTCGGCATCTGCTGAGGATTGGAAAGTATCTGCTACAGCAAAAAAGAAACTTAATCCTTATGAATTAAGCAAGAAAAATATAAGTACAGGAAAAAAAGTCTATCAAACGAATTGTAAATCATGTCATGGCGATCCAGGTAAAGCAAATATGCTGCCTTTGGTTCCGGCACCAACAGATTTAGGTTCACAAAATTTCTTAGTACAATCAGATGGTGAAATTTATCACAAGGTTAAGGTCGGTAAAGGAGCTATGCCAACATTTGAAAAAACATTGAACGATGAAAGCAAATGGATGGTAATCGCTTATTTACGTTCTTTTGATAAAAATAAAAAGAAAGCAGTTGTTACAAAAGCCGTTGTGAATCCTGAAGTGACCGATGTTAAGATTGAGCTTAATGTCGACACTGAGCATAAGAAACTTAATGCACAGCTTACAGGATTGAAAAAAAATGGAAAAAGAGCTGGACTAGAAGGTGTCGAATTGAGTTTTCTAGTAAAGAGAGCATTTGGTCAACTTGATGTTTCCGGTGAAGAAGCTTATACTGATGCCGATGGTAAATTGATAATTCAGTTTCCAACCGATCTTCCTGGTGACAGAGAAGGACAAGTTGATTTAACAATTAAGATTACCGATGAAGATGAATATGGCGTGATTGAAGAAAAACGCGTTTTATCCATTGCAGTTCCAACAAATCCAAAGAATCCACTTGATGAAAGAGCCATGTGGGGAACCCGTGCAAACGCTCCAATTTGGATTATTGCAAGTTATATTTTAGGTGTAATTGGTATTTGGAGTGTGATTTTTCTAGTTCTATTCCAAGTGTTTCAGTTGTCAAAAATGAGAGTGAGAGCATAGAACGATTCAGGGATTTAGAGCTCTGGATCTTCTTCCTTCTTTTTCGGATTAAAGCCTAATTTATAGAGTAAATAGCCAATCCCTAAAAGAAAATGCGCAAGAGTGACACCTGCAATAATATAAATAAGAGTTGAATCTGAGAACATGGTTTTCGATTAAGACTAATGAGTCTGCAATATGACCAAAATAGCTGAAGATACAAAAAATGAAATCTGCATTCACTGCGGTGATGACTGTGGTAAACATCCCATAATTTGGGATGCAAAACCCTTTTGTTGCACAGGTTGTTCTACGGTTTATCAACTCTTAAACGAAAATGAACTCTGTTCGTATTATAATATAGAGTCGACTCCTGGAATTAAAGTTGAAGAAGGAAAATTTAAAGAGAAATTTGCGTTTCTTGATGATGATGAGATTCGAACACAGTTATACGAATTCTCCGAAGATTCAATTCATAAGGTTACTTTGTATATTCCCGGTATCCATTGTAGTTCATGTATATGGCTGCTCGAAAATTTAAATGTCCTAAATAAAGCGGTACTTAAGGCAACAGTAAACTTTGTTAAAAAAGAGGTTTCTGTTACTTTCAACTCTACTGATTTAAGTCTTCGTCAGCTGGCAGAGCTGTTGGCTTCTATACATTATATTCCAGAAATCACTCTGGATAATCTTCAAGAGAAAAAGAATAAGGACGTTAATAAGAAACTATTATACAAAATTGGTGTTGCTGGTTTTAGTTTTGGTAATATCATGTTACTAAGCTTACCCGAATATGTACCAGGTTCAGAATACTTAGAAAGTCATTTTAAATCCTTTTTTGGGATGATGAATTTCTTATTAGTTCTACCTGTTTTATTATTTAGTGGGAGTGACTATTTTGTTTCAGCCTACAAAGGCTTAAAACACAAGTTTATTAATATCGATGTGCCTATCTCTTTGGGCATTGTCACACTTTTTGTTCAATCAAGTGTTCAAATCTTTACCAGTACAGGTTCTGGATATATGGATTCCTTAGCGGGATTGGTTTTCTTCTTGCTTATTGGGAAATGGTATCAAAGTAAGAGTTATCAGGCCTTATCATTCGAAAGAGACTACCGTTCTTATTTCCCTGTTGCAGTCAGTAAAATTATTGACGGAATTGAAGAAAGTATACAGATTAACAAGTTGAAGAAGGGGGATGTCATACTGATTAGAAATCAGGAATTGATTCCCGCCGACGCTATTTTAACAAAAGGAGATGCTTTAATTGATTACAGTTTTGTAACTGGAGAATCAAGGTCGGTATCAAAATCCATTGGTGACCACTTGTTTGCCGGAGGAAAGCAAGTTGGCGGTGCTATTGAAATGTGTATTGAAAAGGAAGTCGTCCAATCTCGCTTGACTCAATTATGGAATCAGTCTGAAGAGAAAGAAATCTATTTTTCAAAACTGAACTCATTAATCGACCAGATAAGTAAGTATTTCACCATAATCGTTATCGCCATTGGAGCTTCGGCAGGCTTTTACTGGTTATTGCATGATACCTCTAAGGCTGTTTTTGCCTTTACATCTGTCTTAATTGTTGCCTGTCCGTGTGCATTGGCTTTATCATCGCCTTTTGCATTAGGAAATACGATGAGAATGTTGGGTCGATTAGGAATATATTTAAAAGGGGCCGATATCGTTGAAGTTTTAAGTAAAGTTGATGCGATTGTTTTTGATAAAACAGGAACCATAACACAGGCTGATGCCGTTAGTGTAAAATATGAAGGAGAAGGTTTAACGGAACAAGATTACAATGCTGTAAAATCGCTTTCTCGTCATTCATCTCATGTTTTAAGTAGTGTTTTATACGACAATTTAAAGGACTATGAAGCCAAAAAAGTGGATGACTTTTCCGAGCAAATATCTTTAGGACTTTCAGGTAATATTGAAGATCGCTTTGTGAAAATAGGATCTGCTAGTTTTGTTTATGATACAGAGAAAGAAAATTCGTCAGGGGCGACTGAAGTTCATGTTTCTATTGATGGACACGTAAAAGGAAGATTCGTGATGAGTAATCAATATCGACCAGGATTAAATGAATTGATTGAATCACTAGCTTCAAGTTATGAACTTCATGTTCTTTCTGGTGATAATGATTCGGAAAAATCAAACTTAGAACAAATCTTTCCAAAGAAATCAAATTTATTATTCAATCAATCGCCAAAGGATAAGTTGGAGTATATTCAAAACCTCAAATTGAAGGGGAAGAGAATATTAATGATTGGGGATGGATTAAATGATGCAGGAGCATTAAAAGTGAGTGATGCAGGCATATCTATTGCTGATGATATTTACCATTTTTCTCCTGCTTGTGATGCTATTTTAGAAGCTTCAAAGTTTCAACAACTAAAACGTTTCCTAAGTATTTCTAAAAAAGGAATGTGGGTTGTAAAACTAAGTTTCCTAATGTCCTTTGCCTATAATCTTGTTGGGCTGTTTTTTGCTGTGCAAGGAATTTTATCACCTATAGTAGCAGCATTACTAATGCCAATTAGTTCAATATCAGTTGTTGCTTTTGCAAGTTTCACAACGAGTTATTTAGCTCGAGATATTGATGTTCCGATAAATCTTGAAACCAATAAGCTTTTATCGGATATTGAAAAAGTGAGTAAGAAAAAAATGCAGTTTAATTAAACTGTAATATCATATATGATTTTAAAATAGAAAACTTGAGTGTAATATTTGTTTTAATAGCGGTGAGTATGGTTGTGGCCGGAGGTTTCTTGATTGGTTTTTTGTGGGCCGTTAAGAAAGGGCAGTATGAAGATCATTATTCACCATCGGTCCGAATTTTATTCGATGACGAAGAAATAAAAGATCAGGAAGAAAGTAAGGATAAAGATATAGAAGAGGATGATATAAACTCAGAATCTTCAAAGGACAAGTAAAATGAATTCATTAGTAAATTAATAAAGCTATCACATACATGGAAACACAACATTTTTCTTACGATAATAAAATCGTAAAATATTTTGCCTACGCAACCATTATTTGGGGTGTAGTCGGAATGTTGGTCGGTCTTTTGGCTGCCTTACAATTGGCGTTCCCCGTTTTTAATTTCAATTTGGCCTATACAACTTTTGGGAGAATCAGACCAATTCATACTAATGCCGTGATTTTTGCCTTTGTTGGTAATGGTATTTTCACAGCGGTTTATTATTCGCTTCAGCGTTTGCTTAAAGCTCGTATGTTTAGCGATAAACTGAGTTGGATTCATTTCTGGGCATGGCAAGCGATTATTGTTTCTGCTGCTGTAACTTTTGTTCTAGGTATTACAACAAGTAAGGAGTATGCCGAACTCGAATGGCCAATTGATATTGCGATTACCATCGTGTGGGTTATTTTTGGATGGAATATGTTCGGAACAATTCTACGACGTAGAGCCGATCATCTTTATGTGTCCATCTGGTTTTATATCGCCACATTCGTAACGGTTGCAGTTCTTCATATAGGTAACTCTATCGAGATTCCATATAGTTGGATACAGTCTTACCCTGTTTATGCAGGTGTTCAGGATGCCTTGGTTCAATGGTGGTACGGTCATAATGCGGTTGCGTTTTTCTTAACGACGCCATACTTAGGTCTAATGTATTATTTCTTGCCTAAGGCTGCGAATCGTCCGGTATATTCATATCGCTTATCGATTATTCACTTCTGGGCATTAGTTTTCTTATATATCTGGGCAGGACCTCACCATTTACTTTACACGGCATTGCCAGATTGGGCACAGTCATTAGGTGTGGTATTCTCTATTATGCTGATTGCTCCATCTTGGGGTGGTATGTTTAATGGTCTATTGACTTTAAGAGGAGCTTGGGATAAAGTTCGCGATAGTGCAACATTGAAGTTTATGGTTGTTGCAGTAACAGCTTACGGTATGTCAACCTTTGAAGGACCAATGATGTCATTGAAATGGGTGAATGCATTAACCCACTATACGGATTGGAATATTGCTCACGTTCATATTGGTGCAATGGGTTGGAACGGTTTCTTAACCTTTGGTATGTTGTACTACCTGTTCCCAAAAATGTGGAAAACCAAGTTATATTCTGAAAAACTAGCGAATGCGCATTTCTGGCTTGGAACTTTAGGTATCATTTTCTACGCACTTCCATTGTATTGGGGAGCCGTTGTTCAAACATTAATGTGGAAAGAATTTACTCCTGATGGACTACTTGCTTACCCTAACTTCTTGGAGACAATAACGCAAATATTGCCAATGTACCATGTGAGAATATTAGGTGGATTATTCTACTTTGTTGGCTTATTCATTATGGTTTATAATCTATTTAAAACAGCGGCTTCGGGTAAATGTGCCGATAATGAGGAAGCTTCAGCTCCTGCATTGGTTACTTCGCCTAAACGAGCGAAAGGTGAAGGGTTACATCGTTGGTTAGAGCGTCGTCCAGTTCAGTTCATGCTTTTATCTACTGTTGCTATTTTAATTGGTGGAGCCTTTGAGGTTATTCCAACTTATTTGGTTAAATCGAATATCCCAACGATCGAAAGTGTGAAACCATATACGCCGCTAGAGTTAGAAGGTCGTGATATTTATATTCGTGAAGGGTGTAATACTTGTCATACTCAGATGATTCGTCCATTTAGATCGGAGACAGAGCGTTACGGAGACTATTCTAAAGCAGGTGAGTTAGTTTACAATCACCCACATTTATGGGGATCGAAACGTACGGGACCAGATTTGGCACGTACAGGTGTACCTGGAGGCAAAATGTATAAAACGAATGTTTGGCATTTTAATCATTTGCTCGATCCTCAAAAGATGAATGCACAATCTATTATGCCTGCTTATCCATGGCTAATTAAGGATGACTTGAGTACGAAGTATACATCAGCTAAGATTCGTACGATGATTAAGTTGGGAGTTCCTTACGATAAAGCCCCTTATCCAGCAAACTACGATGTTGTTGCTCTTGAAGATTTAAAGAAGCAGGCAGACGAAATTGCTGCTGATCTTAAGGCTAACGGCGTTGAAGTAGCAAGTGAGAAAGAAATCATCGCGGTTATTGCTTACCTACAGCGATTAGGACGTGATATTTCTGTAAAAGAATAAAAACAAGTAATAAGGATAAAGGTTAAAGTGATTTGACTTTAACCTTTTTCCTCTTTATACTTTAAACTTTATAAGTATGAAACTAGTAAGTCATTATTTGCAAAGTATATCAGATGTTGGTCTTTTTCCTAGCATCTCACTAATCATCTTTTTTAGTTTTTTTATGGCGATGATATGGTGGACTTTTAAGAAAAGTAATAAAAGCTTTTTTACTGATATGGAAAGCTATGCGCTTGAAGATGAAGGTGTGGATACCAATTCTAATCAGAGAATGCCTGATTAAGCTTTCAAGTCGTTTTGAAGTAAAAATCTGTTTAAGACAAAAAAATATTCTGTAATGGAAAAAAAAGATAAGTTTCTTGAAGAAAATGAACACCTAATCAGTGATCATGATTACGATGGAATTAGAGAATTAAATAACCCGATGCCAACTTGGTGGCGTTATTTATTCTATGTTACAATTGTGTTTTCGGCTGTTTATATGTTCCGTTATCATGTGTTTGGTGATGACTTACAAATTGCTGAATACGAAAAAGAAATGGCACTTGCCGAAGCTAATAAACCAAAGCCTGCTTTTAACGAGGATGCACTGGTTTTAATGACTAAGGCTAGCGATATTGAAGCAGGTAAAGCTATTTACGATAAAAACTGTGTAGCTTGTCACGCTATGTTAGGTGAAGGAAATGCTATTGGTCCAAATTTGACTGATGATTATTGGTTGAATGGAGGAAGCTTAGAAGATGTTTATAAGATAATAAAGGTCGGTAAGCCATTAAAGGGTATGTTAGCTTGGCAGAATCAATTGTCACCTGAGCAAATGTTACAGGTTTCAAGTTATGTGATGACCTTAATTGGAACGAATCCTCCGAATGCGAAAAAAGCAGAAGGTGAATTGTATAAACAAGAGAAATAAAGATTAGAACGCGAAATGCTCAGTCAGAATTTGGATAATAGCTACAGAGATCAACTTGCAACTTTAAATAAAAAGGGGAAAAGACAATGGGTTTATGCCCAGCAACCCAAAGGTAAATTATATAACTATAGAAATGTAGTCAGTTATGTTCTGTTAACTTTACTTTTGGTAATCCCTTTCGTAAAAGTGAAGGGTGATCCTTTAATTCTGGTCAATATTATTGAGCGTAAGTTTATCCTTTTTGGTGTCTATTTTTGGCCACAAGATTTTCATATCTTTCTGTTTTCAATGATAACACTTTTTGTTTTCATTGTTCTCTTTACGGTTAGTTATGGGCGAATATGGTGTGGCTGGGCTTGTCCTCAGACGGTATTTATGGAGTTTATTTTCCGTCGAATTGAATATTGGATTGAAGGAACACCGCAGCAACAGCGCAAGTTGAAAGCTCAGTCGATGAACTTTGAGAAGTTCTGGAAAAAAACATTGAAGCATTCTCTTTTCTATGGCATCTGTTTAATTCTTTCAAGTGCTTTATTGTCATATGTAAGAGGTGCCGATTTTGTATTAAACCTTTGGGATAATCCTGGAAGTAGCTCTGTTTTATTTATAGCATTACTGTTATTTTCAACGGTGATGTATTTCGTTTTCTCACGTTTGAGAGAGCAGGTTTGTGCAATGATTTGTCCATATGGTCGTTTGCAAGGTGTATTGTTAGACTCTAATACCATTGTAGTTGCCTACGACTATAATAGAGGTGAGGAGAGAGCTCCGCTTGAGGCAGGAGAAGATAGAGAAGAGGATAATAAGGGAGATTGTATTGATTGTTATGATTGTGTTGATGTATGTCCAACAGGAATAGATGTTAGAGATGGGACACAATTGGAATGTATCAATTGTACCGCTTGTATAGATGCTTGTAATTCGGTAATGGCATGGCAGGGGAAACCCAAAGGGTTAATCCGTTTCGATTCTGAAAAGAATATTGCAGAAGGAATTAAAAAGAAATGGCCCGTACGTAAGATTGCTTATACGACTGTTTTGGTAATATTACTTGGAGTCGTTGCCGGTTTATTTGCTTCACGGACAGATTTAGAAGCGATAATACTTCGAACCCCAGGTTTGATGTATCAGGAGCCATCCGAAGGTGTTATCAGTAATATGTATAGTTTCAAAATTGTGAATAAAACGACAGAGGATTTACCTGTTGACTTTAAAATTCTTGATAGAGAAGGCGAAATACAGATTATTGGAAAGACCTTTAATGCTGCAGCAAGTTCGATTCATGAAGGTACTTTTTTTGCTAAATTTCCGAAAGAAAGTGTTTTAACTGATAAAATTCAGATACAAATAGGTGTTTATGCAAATGATAGATTAATTGAAAAAGTGGATTTAACTTTTGTTGGACCATACTAGAGACTAGTAATTATGAAAAAATTAAGTTGGGGTACTAAACTAGGAATGTTTGCTTCCGTATATGTTATTGGTGTTTTAATATTTGTTGTTTTTAGTACAACTCAGGATATTAACCTAATTTCGAAGGACTATTATCCTCAGGGGATAGAATTTCAATCGAAAATTGATAAAATTAAGAATGTTCATGACCTAAAAGAGAAAGTGGTTCTTTCTCAAAAAGCTGGGACTATTAATATTCAGTTTCCCAAGGGAATGTACGAAGGCGTTACAGGAAGTATTATTTTCTATCGCCCTTCAAATTCCGATAATGACCTACGTTCAGACATTAAGTTAGATGCAACCGGTTTACAGGTTTTTAAGGCTGATAAATTTATAAATGGTCGATATGCCATTAAAATTGACTGGACACATCAAGATAAAACTTATTACCAGGAAGAGGCTATTTACCTTTCTAAATAGTTTAACAATTACATGAATTTTAAAAATATAGAATGATTTATTTATCGGCATTAACTCTTGGGCTTTTGGGCAGTTTCCACTGTGTGGGAATGTGTGGACCAATTGCTCTAGCAATTCCATTAAAGACCGATTCTTGGCTTTCGCGCCTTCTAGGGGGTGTCATTTATAATTTAGGACGTGCAGTAACGTATGCTATTATGGGGGCTGTTTTTGGTCTTTTAGGACAAGGCCTTGTGATGAGTGGTTTCCAGCAGTGGGTTTCTATTATTATGGGAACAATCATGATTATTTCTGTATTGGCTCCTTCACTATACAGAAATCGTTTCGATACTGAAAAATCGGTTTTTGGATTTGTTGGAAAGGTTAAAATGTCACTGAGAAAGTTATTCACACAAAGTAGCCATTCATCTCTTTTCCTTATCGGTCTTTTGAATGGTTTATTGCCATGTGGTCTGGTTTATTTTGCGATTGCTGGTGCTATTGCAACAGGATCTTCATACAGTGGTTCATTGTTCATGTTTGTTTTTGGTTTAGGAACTATACCAATGCTATTGGCTGTTTCTCTTATTGGGAATCTGATTACTTTAGAGCTTAGAAAAAAACTAACACGTGTTATTCCATATGCGATTGTATTTATTGGTGTTTTATTTATTCTTCGTGGTTTAAGCCTTGGAATTCCATATTTAAGTCCACCAGAAAAAGCAATGACTGTACCCGTCGAAAAGACTGAAGAAGCAAAGCC
>Ga0209272_10000429_pt1 | contig 35865 bp, 34 predicted proteins | sample tdDd002_FD_187125 | JGI IMG/M metagenome (GOLD analysis project Ga0209272, IMG submission 187125) | Marine sediment microbial communities from the Atlantic coast under amendment with organic carbon and nitrate - tdDd00.2 (SPAdes)... | ecosystem: Environmental > Aquatic > Marine > Coastal >...
AACAGCTTTCCGAATTAAAGAATTTGCTTGGCGACCATAGCGATTTGGACCCACCTGATTTCCATGCCGAACTCAGAAGTGAAACGAATTAGCGCCGATGGTAGTGTGGGGCTTCCCCATGTGAGAGTAGGACATCGCCAGGCTTTAATTTAGACTTCAATGTCTGACCAGTGCGGAGCGGTAGTTCAGTTGGTTAGAATACCGGCCTGTCACGCCGGGGGTCGCGGGTTCGAGTCCCGTCCGCTCCGCCATTTATTTAGAAAAAGCCCTAGCAGAAATGCTAGGGCTTTTTCGTATCTACAGGATTAATTTGGTCTGCGACCAACGAGTCCCGGTTGCTTGCAACCCCAGCCGTCAGCCACTTTCGGACTGGGTTTTGTCGTTTTAGAACAAAGTAATTCTCCCTCCCTGGGAACAAGTCCCACTCATGTGCGAGTCCAATTGAACGTAACCCCAACCGCTCCGTCATTTATTTAAGACTAAGCCCCAAACTATGTGTCCCAGTAGAAATTCTAGGTTTTACTATATGGCCAATGGGTTACGACTCCGATCCCACCCCTTATTGATTCCAGATGAAATCCAGTTTACGTCTTAGCGATAGTGGTAGCGTATTTCTACTCGTGTTTAAGCCTCAGTTTTCATTGTCTTGCTGCATCAATCTATTAATAAAAAGCCTAGTTTTGCGACTAGTCTTCAATTAGAAACCATTTACTTCGTACTTAGCTTTGCTCTTGTTGTGAAGTGCTTTTGCTCTGTAATCTTTGGAACAGCCAGCCTAAACCAACTAAACATCCACCGAGAGCAAGCATACTTACAGCTCTCCAGATCCCTTCTAATGTTGAAGTATCAGAGAAGAAAACCTTAATGACAGCAATACCTAAGATCAGAAGGCCTACTTTCTGCAATTGAGTATGTGTGTGTTTAGCTCCCCAATAAGTCACGATGGCCCCGACAATAATAAGTAAAGCGGTATAACTGAATAGTTCAGCCATTCCGGTTGATTGGTAAAGACTCATGCTCTCAGGTTGCCAGAATTGTCGAATAGAATAGATAGCCCATAACCCTATTTGAGCCGAAGCCGCCCAATAAAAGTAAATAGGTTTAAGTGGCGCGTTAAGTTTAACGTTTTTAGCCAATAGGATGGCTAGCAACCCTGCGAACAGCCAACCTACTGCTAGCCAGTTAAAAATCGGCCATGCTTGCCCTGATACAGACAGGCCGAATAAAGGTTGGTATAAGGTATTTAATAAGCAGCTCAGCAAGAGGCTAATACCTAACATTGTATAAGAGCCATATTGATAGACTCTCATTAAACGCTCACTTCGTTGAGCCTTTAGTTGGTAAACGGCAAAGAGCATTAAACTTTCAACTGTAAAGAGGCTGACAGAATAGAAGTCAAAATCGGTGATGAAATTATAACTGCCTGCTAGCAAGTAGTTCGATTGGCTAAAGATAAGCAATGTGCCGATATGTAGATTGGCGGCATCAAGCCACAGCTTCATCTTTGGCTGGAGAGGTTGAATAACTTTGGCTGCTAGAATTAGTGCAGTAATTACAGGAAGGAAGCTAGCTAGCAAAGTAAGTGATTCGTTGATTCCTGTTGCTTGAAGAGCTGGCACAAAAGGAATCAAAGTAATACGAGCCAGCAATACTGAAACCATCACTTTGATCGTGGTTAGATTTGGTGGCAAATAGTTGAATCTATATTGGATGACTGCGATGAATACTTGCAGCGCCACTGCTGTAGTGAAGAACCCAGCGAATAGGAAGCAGTAGCTGATAGCTATCAACACTAAATGGAAGATGGTCACAGCTTCCTGAGTGAGAACTTTTAGTTTTTGGCTAAATGCAACCACGATTAGAGCGAGTACTAGGCTGAATATACTCCAATAAGCAAGTAACTGCGGATAAGTTTGATCGAGATACAGCAATCCGCCAATCATCATACTTGGGAGAGACAGGAGCGCGTTCCAGTAGCTAAAGCGTTTTCTATCTCCCCACATATATTGTCCGATGGAACGTAGGCCGACTAAGCCGACCATAGCGGAGCTGACAATCCATACTATTGCCAAGCTCTGTTCGTGCGCCTGTTCGCTGATACTGACCGTGATCCGTTCAATCATGATCAAAGCGACCATGCTAATTGAGCCGAATATCCTAGGTGCCGCTTTCAAATTGATGATAGGCAAGATGAGCAGTGCTGCTGGCAATGTAAACAACAGCATATTGCTAGTCCCTAATGTTTCACCACGAATGATTATGATAAAAGTGATAAACATCAGAAGCAGTGCCGGGAGTATTGGATGGTTATAAACCTGACTGAGTCTTGGCTTAGTTAACCGTTGAAGCATCCAGCCGAGATGCGGTACAAATAGCAAAAGGTAGCCGCTTAGTGGCAAGAACAGCGTGAACCAAACTAGAATTTGCTCATTTGGGATCTCAAAGCTGATTAACGTCAGCCAGAATATCTGTCCAATTGAGACTACAGCGAGTAGCCACTTAACTTCGATATATCTACGGATAAATACACCGACAGCTGAGATGGTAGTGATATAAACGCTAAGCAGAAGAAAGTTGGGTGCTTCACCGCCAATCCATAATGGGGCGCTATAGCCACCGAACAAACCCAATGCCGTCATTAGAGGCCCTAAGCGGAGGCTTAGTGCAATACAGAGTATGGCGAGTAGTGCGATGCAGCTTAATGCGGTTGCAGGAGAGAGCATTTGGTAAATGATCGTACTAAAACAAATGGTTGCGTATAGTCCACTCATCCCGGTTGAATAAAGCACTGCAGGGACGTAGGTATCTGCTTTTTTACTCAATAGGTGACTGTCATTACTTTGAATTTTTCGGTGTAGCCACTCACCAGCTATAAATAAGCTAGCAGATAACACAGTTGCGATAGTTATTCTGGCTATAGGGGTAAAAGTAAAGTTGCTACTTACCACTTGGATTAAGTAACCCGCACCAATGACCATCGCTAAACCACCCACCCATATGAGCCAATTTTCTTTCAAGTGGCATAAACATTTATCTGGCCAGTCATTGGTTTCTATATCAACGCGAAGCTTGGGTTTTACAAGAGGCTGAGTGGGTTTAAATGGCTTAGATGTCAGTTGTTCTTTGGTCGTGCTTATGACTGGCTGAGGAGCTTCAGTTACTTTAGGTGCTTGCTCGATAGAAGAGGTTTCAGCAGAGGGCGCTTCTACCCCTCTTTCTAATAGACGAATTCTTTTTTCTAACTTTGCTACCTTTTTATAAGCTTGATAGCTCATAAAGGGGGAGACAAAAACGAGTGCGATGAATGCAAACCCGATCACTAAGGTAATGAATTCCATTTACTAGTTCCTTAGGTGAACAACAATTGAACATAGTACTTAAGGTTTTGTCTTTATTCTGCAACCAATTACCTATTTTTAAATTTGTCGAGTCATCCAAATAACACTGGTTATTTAGAATAGGCGTAAAAAAGCCGACCTTGTGGGTCGGCTTAATGGCTTCATTAGGATTTATGCTTGCACTAAAGTGAGCGCTTTTCTAGACACTTCGTGAGCAGCTTTAGTGAGGTTTTGCTTTTCCAACGCATCAGCAAGGTAGGAGTAATCAGAAACATCAGAGCGAACCGAAAGAGCTTTCTCTAAATGTTGTTGAGCTTCTTGCCATTTTTTATTACGTAGATGGAATTGAGCAATGGCGCTGTGCGCTTGTGCATTATTACCATCTTTGCGTATGACTTCTTCAAGGAAAACAACCGCTGGATGACTATCGGCCAAATTGAGGTTTGGCAGTAGAGCGTATAGGTTGGAATTAGGGTGCTTTTTAAGATTCTCTTTGATTAAAGTGAATGCTTCATTGTCGGCTTTTCGTGCAATTAACTGTTTCGCGAAGCATTCAACTAAGTGATCGTCAGCTTTGAGTTTACGAGGAAGTCCATTCCAGTGCGCAATTAAGCCTTCACTGCCTTTTTGTTCCGCTACTTCAGACAGCAAGCCACACTGTGCTTTTTGAGTGAGTAGTACTTGCTCATCTTGAGTGACGATCTTCGCTTTGACCAAGTTAGGAAGTGAATCCAGTAGTGGCTGCCAAAGTTTCAATTCGATGTAGACTGACTTTAAAAGATTCAGCACGATAGTATTGTTTGGGTAACTCGCTTTGAGAGTAGAAAGCGTATCGAAAGCACTATTAAAGTCTGATTCACGCACTTGCTGTTTTGCTCGAGTTAACTCAACCGCAAGTTCAGCATTTTCTTGTTTAGATGCGAGTGCTAGGTACTTGTCTCGTTTCTCAGTATCTCCTAAGCCTTGCGCAGCTTCAGAAGCGACTAAGTAGCAAAGAAGTGGCATGTCATGATGATTAGCCCAGCGAGTGACTTTCTTTTCGGCTTGTTTGAAGTCCCCTTCAAGCAGCTTGATTATACCTTCATTGGTGTAGCGGCGAGAACGACGCAGTTTACGTACGCTGAAGTAATTCCAGGTCGCAGAACTTGCATATAGCGCTCGCTTAATTAGGAACTCGAGAGCGAACAGAGCGGCAAGTGTTGCGATTACAAAAATCACTAGCGTTGTTACGCTCATCTCAATGGTTTTGTTAGCGATTGAGATAAGAACATAGCCTTGCTGCCCTGAGTATTGAGTGCCGGCAAACAGCCCTGCACCTAATACAACGAACAGAAAAATGATTCGAAACATTATTTTTCCTCCGTGATCAGGGTAGTCACTTCACGGCGTAGGCGATCGCGAATGACATCAGCCAACTGCTGTTGAGTCTCTAGTTTTACAGGGTAGTCGACTTGAACATTTTGCTTGCTCAATGTTTCAAGTGCTTTATTGAACTCGATAACATTGTTCGCATCTTGATTGAAGAAGGTGCTAGACCATTTATCTGCCGTTATAAGGGCGGTCGCATAAATATCTTGTTGCTCGACATAAACAGCTTTGATTGCTGTTTCAATCTTCGCTTTGATGTTCTCTTTCAAGTAGAAGTGCTGTTGCGGTGATAACAGTGGAATGACGTTGCCATCACGGGTACGGAACGTAATGAAGTTTTCAGAGAAATCTTTTAGCGAGGTCATTAAGTTATCCTGCCAATCGTAAATGTCTCCAGAGACTTTCTTTGCTTCGACTTGCTGCGCTTCTGGCAGTAGTGCATTGGCAAGTGGCAATTGATCTACCTGCTGTTGCAGCGAGGTTAGGCGCAAGACTAAACCTTCTCTATCTACAAGAGGAACGGTTTTGAGCTTCGTGATGTCATTTGCCATTGCTTTACGCAGTGGTACTAAACTTGGATCGTTAAGTGCAGCGATACGTTGATCTGCACTTTCCATAAGTTTAGTTGCACTCACAGCATCATGTTCTAGGAACAATTTGCGACCAGCGAGTTTGACTAGGTAGTCCGCTTCCGCCAATAACCAATCATTTGGACGACGGCCTTTTACATCAGCAATAGCAAGCTGTAGGCTCTCAATGCTCTTTTGTTGCTGTTGTAAAACAGTCTCAGCGCGATGGGTGATTTCAGTTGCTTTTGTTATGGCTTCTTTTTGAGTTGCGGCTAAATCTTGCTGTACCGAGGTTTTGGTTTGAGCTAGTTGCGCTTGAAGGGCATTGATTTGCGCTTGATATTCAGCGTCTTTTTGTTGCATTTGGAAAGTTAGACCACCACCAAATAGGAGAGAAAGGATGATTGCAACGGTACCTAACTTAACACCACGTTTACCTTGTTTTTCTTCAGGCTCTTTTTGCTCGGCTACGGGATCTGGTTGGTTTTGTTTTTCATTTGTTGATTCAGCAGCTGAAGTGTCTTCAGAAGCAGCTTGAGTAACCTCTTCCGGTGTTGAGGTATTTTCTTTCTCAGGTTCAATGTGGTCGTTTTTATTTTTGCTTGTCATTGTTTATTGTCCTGTTACAGTTGACTGGAGAGTAGCCAACAAGTCTTGATTTGAAGCGCTATAGGTATCAATAACCTCTTTAAACCCTAACTTCAGTGCTTCTTGTACAATCCGTTCACTTGGTACATAGAGCTGCAGCGCAAATAGCCAATCTAGCTCAGTACTTGAGAGCTGTGAGATAAAATACTCAAGCTGACCTGAACTGGTGATGACTAATTGCTGAATGTTTTTATCTTGCCAGATTGGAACAAGCATTTCTGAGCGGAAAGCTATGTTTTCTCTCTTATATGCTTCTCTATATTCTACTGTGGCACCGCGATCTTTGAGTGTGTCAAAAATGAGTTCACGTCCACCATTGCCACGCAAGATAATAATTTTCTTATTGGTTACATTCGCTAATGCGTCTAACCGAAGCAGATGCTCACTATCACCTACTGCTGGGTAGTGTACTTTTTGTTGGCAATGTTTGCTTAAAACATGTGCGGTTTTTTGACCAACGGCAAGGTAAGTGAGGTGATTTGGCCATTCTTGGCCTTGGTGTAATAGCGCTTGGTGAGAAAACGTTACTGCGTGTTGACTGACAGCGATGACGATATCGAAGTGGTTTAAGTCATGACTTAAGCTGGAAAGAGACTCGCCAGCTTGAATAGCAATAAGAGGATGATGCAGGGCGTCAAACCCTGCTTCTTTTAGCTCTGTGCATAATGCGCGGCCCTGCTCACCAGGTCGGGTGACCAACACTGCCATAGTGATTACTCGTGATCTGCATATAGCTTGGTAAGGATTTCGCGAGCGCCATTATCAAGCAGTTGATTGGCTAAAGTGATACCTAGGGTTTCCGCTTCAGAGCGAGGGCCTTTGATTTCACCGCGAACAATTTCAGAGCCATCTGGTTCACCGACAAGTGCGCGCAGCCAAACGTCATCACCTTCAAGTAGGGCATAGCTACCGATTGGAACCTGGCAGCCACCTTCAAGCGTTAGGTTCATGGCGCGTTCACATAGTACGCGATCAGCCGTGTCTTTATCGTTCAGTGGCTCTAGTAACTTGATTAGACGTTCATCATCTAAACGACACTCGATACCCACGGCGCCTTGACCCACAGCCGGTAGTGATTGTTCTGGCTCGATGAAGCTACGAATGCGCTCTTCCAGTTCAAGGCGTTTTAAGCCAGCGGCTGCAAGAATGATCGCATCATATTCGCCGGCATCTAGTTTGCCTAGACGAGTCCCCACGTTACCACGAAGCTCCTTGATGACTAGGTCTGGGCGGTATTCTTTGATCTGACATTGACGACGTAGGCTACATGTTCCGACAACGGCACCTTGAGGTAAGTCGTCAATATTGTTGTAGGTGTTTGATACAAATGCATCACGAGGATCTTCACGCTCACAAATCGTGACTAGACCTAGTCCTTCTGGAAAATCTACAGGGACATCTTTCATCGAATGCACGGCAAGATCTGCTCGCCCTTCAAGCATTGCCACTTCAAGCTCTTTTACAAATAGTCCTTTACCACCCACTTTTGCTAGTGGTGTATCCAAAATAATGTCGCCTTTAGTCACCATGGTCACTAGCTCGACTTCAAGGCCTGGGTGGGCAGCTTGTAGAGCGTCTTTAACAAAGTAAGCTTGCCATAAAGCAAGTGGGCTTTTACGCGTCGCGATACGAATTGGAGAAGATTGAGTCATGATGTTCTACTAATAGGTCAAATTAATGACCCAATCCTACCACTGTAGGATAAAAAGTATTACTGCAATCTTGTTCGGAAGTAAGCTATAGGTGGGACTAGCATAAAATCATCAAAAGAGTGTGATAAATGTCTCGTTTGTAGGATTGGCTATTATAATTAATAGAGGTTCCGTACCACACTAAGGCAGTGCGGATTTGCACTAAAGTATAATGTCGAATCGATCGTACAATTCTTTACCAATTCGAATAAAAGTGTTAGATTGATCACGTTTCAGCGGTGCTTTAGAACAGTTATTGTTCACAGCATACGATAGGTAATTAACCAAGGACTCCCCCTTGCAGGCTTACACCAAGACGTTAATCCAAAGACTTGATAATCTGAACCAGCAACGCACTGAGCGGGCTCTGGCTCTTATGGATTTGCAAAGTCAGCGTGTATTCCATTTAATCCCTACACTTCTTCACTTCAATCATCCTGTTATTCCTGGTTATTACGATGCTCAAGTCCCGTATGGGGTATGTGAGTTTGAGTTTAATGACGCTCAACAGCAGTTTGTACAAGACACAGAATTGACCATAGGCCAATCACTGTCGACAGCAGAGAATCCGGCGATTCTTGGTTTGTATACCATGGGTAGTACGTCATCAATTGGTCAAAGCACTTCCAGTGATCTAGATATTTGGGTATGTGTCTCACCACAAATGGGTAAGGCAGAACGCGAATCTCTGACCAACAAATGTTTGTTGATCACGGACTGGGCGCAGACCCAAGGTGTTGAAGCCAACTTCTTCTTGATGGATGAACAGCGTTTCCGCTCAAACCACTCTGAAGAGATGACTGGTGATAACTGTGGATCTTCTCAGCATTTACTTTTATTAGATGAGTTTTATCGTTCAGCTGTCCGCTTAGCGGGTATGCGTTTGCTATGGCAAATTGTGCCTCCAGAGATGGAAGAGTGCTACGACGAATATGTTCAAGACTTATGTAATAAGGGCTATATTGATTGTTCCCAGTGGATCGACTTCGGTAAGTTAAATCGAATCCCTGCTGAAGAGTATTTTGGCTCAAACTTGTGGCAGCTCTACAAAAGTATCGATGCGCCCTACAAGTCTGTACTTAAAGCGATTTTACTTGAAGCTTACTCATGGGAATATCCTAATACGCAGCTTCTCAGCTTGGATACTAAGCGCCGATTCTTTGCGCATGAACCTGACTTGTATGGGATGGACGCCTATTACCTTATGCTTGAGAAGGTAACGCGCTATTTAGAGAGAATTGGTGATCATACGCGTCTAGATCTAGTACGTCGTTGTTTCTACCTAAAGACACACGAGAAATTGTCTCGTAAACCGAGCGTTGGCTCTGTGGCTTGGCGCCGTGAAGCGTTAGGCGATATGGTCAAAAAGTGGCGCTGGGATGATAGTGTTATTTGCGAATTAGATGATCGTCGTAACTGGAAAGTTGAGCAGGTAAAAGAGGTTCATCACGCCTTGCTTGATGCTTTGATGCAAAGTTACCGCAACTTGATTCAATTTGCTCGTCGCAACGATATTACCTCTGCAATCAGCCCGCAAGATATCAGTATTTTAGCGCGTAAATTGTATGCTGCATTCGAAGTCCTGCCTGGTAAAGTAACGTTACTCAATCCACAGATTTCTCCAGATTTACATGAATCTGATTTGACCTTTATTGAAGTGAGACCTGGTCGCGCTAATAAACAAGGTTGGTACTTATATAAACAGCCACTGACGCCGCATCGTATTATTGGTCAAGCGCCATTAGAACATAACGAGTATTTGAGTAAGTTAGTGGCATGGTCATTCTTTAATGGCCTCATCACTGAATCGACAAGATTACACTCTGTGGTCCGAGATGCTCACTTAGATATTGATAAATTCTATCAAATGGTAAGTGACTTACGTAATACCTTTTCGCTGCGAAAACATCGCCCAACTATGCAGGCGTTAGCAAGTCCATGTGAAATCAGCCAGTTGGCAATGTTCATCAACTTTGAAGATGACCCTACCTCTGAGCTAAGTGGCAAGACGTTAAAGCTAGATCCTAAGAACACCGATATTTTTAGTTTTGGCCACGAGCAGAAATGCTTGGTCGGCAGTGTTGATCTGGTTTATCGAAACTCTTGGCAAGAAGTACGTACGCTGCATTTTAAAGGCGAGACTGCGATGTTGGACGCGTTGAAAACGGTGCTGGGTAAGATGCACCAAGATGCGTTGCCACCAGAGTCAGTAGACGTATTCTGCTACAGCAAAAACTTGCGTGGCGTCATGCGAAATATGGTGTATCAGTTGCTTGCAGAGTGTATCGATTTACGCTTGAAACCGGTTGAGCAAGAGAAACGTCGTCGATTTAAAGCGTTGCGTATTGGCCAACAAATGTATGGTCTGTTCTTTGAACGTCGTGGCGTGTCTGTTCAAATGCTGGAAAACTCGGTTGATTTTTATCGCAGTATTTCAACCAACAAATTAAAGGGATCGCCTTTATTGATGTTGGACAAAGAGCAAGATTATCAGCTGCCAGAAGTTGTTGATGGTTTTGCTAGTGAAGGTTTGGTTCAGTTCTTCTTCGAAGATAATGAACAAGGTTTTAATATTTACGTTCTTGATGAATCGAATCGTGTTGAGGTTTATCACCAGTTCCGAGGTGAGAAAGACGAAATGATTGCGAGCGTGAACAGTTTCTATACCTCAGCGCAAGATGAGACTCGTGTGTCATCTAAACTGATTAACTTCAACTTACCGCAGTATTACCAGATTGTGCATCCAGAAGATGGCGAAGCTTATATCGTGCCTTATCGTAGTGATGGCGCGGGCTATCCCAAGCAAAACAAAATTGTGAACGCATAAATAAAAAGGCCATCATCATGATGGCCTTTTTATTGTTTAATACTTTAATGGCAGTTATGGCCATTCGATCTCTTCATCGCAGTGTTTTTCACACTCTTGTTTCACCATGGCGATCAGTTCCATCGCTGTTTTCGAACAGGTCCACTGATTATCGACCAAAGCAAAGTGGAAGCCGCCAGACTTGGATGCTAGCCAAATCTCTTTCATTGGCTCTTGGCGGTTGATGATGATCTGGCTGCGGTCTTCAAACTCAAGGGTCATTACGTTACCAGACGTCTCGTAATCGATGTCTGCACCTGAATCATCAATCATTTCTTCGATGATTTGCATTTGAACATCTACTAACTGATGAAATTCAGTCTCGTTCATCTTATCTATCCTATTGCTTTTCTTGAGTGTGGTGCGATTATAGGGGGCATTGATGAAATAATCACATAGAACCGATGAAAAAAACAATTTTAGCGCTATTTGTGGTTTCTGTTCTGGGCTTGGCTGGTTGCGGTCAAACAGGTTCCCTGTATATGCCAGACGAGACCCAGCAAAACGAACAGTCTTCATAACAATTATTAAGTAATATCAGAATATAAGGGAAAGCACTTTGGATTACTTCAACTATCAGGATGATGGCCAACTTTGGGCCGAGAACGTTGCATTGTCTGATTTGGCTCAGCAGTACGGTACGCCACTTTACGTATATTCGCGAGCGACATTGGAGCGCCATTGGAACGCTTTTGATAAATCGGTTGGCGATCACCCGCATTTGGTTTGTTACGCAGTGAAAGCGAACTCTAACCTAGGTGTATTGAATGCATTGGCACGTATTGGCTCTGGCTTTGACATTGTGTCTGGCGGTGAGCTGGAACGTGTGATTGCTGCTGGTGGCGATGCGAAAAAGGTGGTGTTCTCTGGTGTTGGTAAAACTGAGCAAGAGATGCGTCGTGCACTTGAGCTAGGTATTAAGTGCTTTAATGTCGAATCAGAACCTGAGCTTGAGCGTCTCAATAAAGTGGCTGGCGAACTAGGTGTGAAAGCGCCAATTTCTCTGCGTATTAATCCTGATGTTGATGCTCATACCCACCCTTATATTTCAACTGGTCTGCGTGACAATAAGTTTGGTATTGCTTTTGACCGAGCTCCGCAAGTGTATCAATTTGCCTCAAGCCTAGCGCATTTAGAGGTGAAAGGAATTGATTGCCACATTGGTTCTCAGCTAACGGATATTGACCCGTTTATTGATGCGACAGATCGTCTACTTGCACTCATTGACGACCTCAAAGCACAAGGCATTTCGATTGAGCATTTAGATGTCGGCGGTGGTTTAGGTGTTGTGTATCGTGATGAGCAGCCACCAGAGCCATCTGATTATGCAAAAGCTCTATTGGCGCGTCTTGAAAACCACCAAGAGCTGGAACTGATTTTTGAGCCGGGTCGTGCAATTGCAGCCAACGCAGGAATTTTGCTGACGAAAGTTGAATTCCTAAAGCATACAGAGCACAAAAACTTTGCGATTATCGATGCCGCGATGAATGATTTGATGCGCCCTGCATTGTATCAAGCATGGCAAGATATCGTTCCTGTTGCTCCTCGTACTGGAGAAGCGAAAGCTTACGATCTGGTTGGCCCTATTTGTGAAACCGGTGACTTCTTAGGTAAAGACCGCGAATTGGTTCTTGAAGAGAATGACTTACTCGCTGTTCGTTCTGCTGGAGCTTACGGCTTCGTGATGTCTTCGAACTACAACACCCGCGCACGAGTTGCTGAAGTGATGGTTGATGGTGATCAAACACATTTAGTACGTCAGCGTGAAGAGTTGTCCAGCTTATGGGCACTAGAAAACATTCTTCCGGAGTAATTGGACGTTTATGCATTTCCATTTTTCTAAAATGCATGGTTTGGGTAACGACTTTATGGTCGTGGACTGTATCACCCAAAACATTTTTTTCTCCCCTGATTTGATCCGTCGTTTGGCGGATCGTCACACTGGGGTTGGCTTTGACCAACTATTGGTTGTTGAAGCGCCGTATGATCCAGAAACGGATTTCCATTATCGCATCTTTAATGCCGACGGCAGTGAAGTTGAGCAGTGTGGTAATGGTGCTCGCTGTTTTGCCCGCTTTGTGCGGATGAAAGGGCTAACCAATAAATACAGCGTTAATGTTAGTACCAAGAAAGGCAAAATGGTCCTCAACATTGAGGAAGATGATCAGGTTACCGTGAACATGGGCGTCCCTGAATTCGAACCCAATAAGATCCCATTTAAAGCCAAGCAGATGGAAAAAACCTACATCCTGCGTACCGAAGAGAAGACCTTATTCTGTGGTGCCGTGAGCATGGGTAATCCGCATGTGGTGACCGTGGTGGATGATGTGACGACAACCGATGTCGATACATTAGGCCCGCTACTAGAATCTCATGAGCGCTTCCCAGAGCGGGTGAATGCCGGTTTCATGCAGGTTGTGAATCGCAACGAAATCAATTTACGTGTCTATGAACGCGGTGCGGGTGAGACCCAGGCGTGTGGCAGTGGCGCATGTGGGGCGGTTGCGGTTGGTATCTTACAGGGCCTGCTTGATGAAACGGTGAAAGTTAACCTCCCTGGAGGAAGCCTAAACATCAGCTGGAAAGGTCCAGGAAAGCCTCTGTTTATGACTGGTCCGGCAACGCATGTATTTGACGGTCAACTGAGCTGCTAATTTATAACAACACAATAATAAAGAGTAAAGGAACTAACGTGTCTCAAATTGAAGCGGATGCACTGACAGAAGAAGTCATCGCGGAATACTTACGTGATAATCCAGATTTTTTCTCTAATCGCAGAGAGCTGGTGGATCGTCTGGCCTTGCCGACTCAGGAACAAGGGGCTGTCTCTTTGGTTCACGTTCAGTTGAATCGTCAGCGTCAACGCATTGAGGAGTTGGAAGAAGAAATCACAGCTCTTATGTCTCTGGCAAAGAGCAATGACCAGACATTCCACGAGTTTATGGCGCTGCAAGAGCAGATCTTAAAGTGTGACTCTTTGGTCAGCGTAGTAAAAGCTATTGAAGAGATGGCGAAATCTCTTGGTTTAGTCGCCTATGTACGCTTATTTGATGCCGATTCAAACTTCTACTCCTTAGCTCGCGACGAGTATCAGCGTTTTGCGACTAATCATTTAAACGGTAAAGAAGCCTATTTAGGTCGGATGCGTAAAGCCGATCGTGAATTGCTTTTTGCCGATAATCATCGAGCTCCAGAGATGGGTTCATATGTTGTGCTACCTTTAAAAAGAAAAGCATTGCAGGGTGTATTGGCATTTTCCAGTTGTGATGGTGGTCATTTTCAACCACACATGGATACGCTGTTCTTGCGTCATCTCGCATTAGTGCTTTCTCATTTAATCGAGTCTCTCCCTTGGCAATGTGAAGAACATGAGCGAATCAGTAATACCTCTGCCTAACAGTCTCCAAAAGCCTCTTGAACGCTTCTATGAATACCTAAGAAGCGAAAAGGGGCTTAGCCTCCATACCCAACGAAATTACAAACAACAACTTGAAACCATGGGGCACCACTTAGTGCACCTGGGCCTAAAAGAGTGGTCTCAGGTTGATGCGGGTTGGGTGCGTCAGTTAGCCAGTAAAGGCATGCGAGATGGTATGAAAGCCAGTAGTCTCGCAACGCGTTTGTCATCGCTGCGCAGCTTTTTCGATTTCTTGATTTTGCGTGGTGAGATGAGTGCGAACCCTGCGAAAGGGGTTTCTGCACCTAGAAAAAAACGCCCACTTCCAAAAAACCTTGATGTTGATGAGGTTGGGCAATTGTTGGATGTGAATGAAGACGACCCGCTCTCTATTCGTGATCGCGCTATGATGGAGCTGATGTATGGTGCCGGGTTGCGTTTGGCTGAACTTGTCAGTATCAACGTGAAAGACGTGAGCTTTTCATCTGGGGAGCTACGCGTTGTCGGTAAAGGCGACAAAGAGCGAAAAGTCCCGTTTACTGGCATGGCAGCGGAATGGGTTGGTAAGTGGCTTAAAGTTCGTGGAACACTAGCTAAGCCAGATGAGATTGGGTTGTTTGTTTCTAAGTTAGGTGTGCGAATTTCTCATCGTAATGTACAAAAACGTATGGCGGAGTGGGGACAAAAGCAGGCTGTAGCCAGCCATATCAGCCCGCATAAATTACGTCACTCTTTTGCTACCCATGTTCTCGAATCCAGCAATAACTTAAGAGCGGTGCAAGAGTTACTTGGGCATGAAAACATCTCGACGACTCAAATCTATACGCACTTAGATTTTCAACACCTCGCTGAGGTTTATGACCAAGCACACCCTAGAGCCAAAAAACGCGGAGGTAATTGATGCGTTTTTATCGTCAGCTGGGCCGTATTGAGGCCATGACCTTTGACTTGGATGATACGCTCTATGACAACCGTCCGATCATTCGTCGAGTTGAAGCGCAAGCGACAGAGTGGCTACATACTCATCATCCAATCAGTGCAAGTAAATCGAACTCTTGGTGGCAAGAGATCAAGTATCAGGTTGCTGAAAAAGATAGCTGGTTGAGAAATGATGTAACGTTATGGCGTTTGAAAAGTATTGAGTATGGTTTGATCCAGCTTGGCTATAACGTTCAACAGGCACATCAAGCGGCGACAGATTTGGTTGATTTGGTATTGGAACTTAGAAGTGACTTTAAAGTTCCGGATTCTAGTCTGCAAGTGTTAGATAAGTTGTCTAAAACCATGCCTTTAGTAGCAATTACTAATGGAAATGTTGATATTCACAAAATTGGTCTTAGTCGCTATTTTTCTAAGGTGTTGAAAGCAGGGGCTGATGGTCGCGCTAAGCCCCATCAAGAGATGTATCACAAAGCAGTGCAATTCCTTGAATTACCAGCGAAATCTATTCTTCATGTTGGGGACCATCTGATTACTGATGTTCATGGTGCTAAACGCAGTGGTTTATCTGCTTGTTGGTTTAATGACCAGAATAAAATAATAAGAAATGAGCCAAAAACACGAACTTTACCGGATGTTGAAGTGAATCTTTTACATGAGTTAATACTTTTGAATGAGAGGTGAGCTAATTCTTACAAAATATTAGCTTTTCATCCGAGCATACATAGATTACGTTATACGAAAAAGAGCTCTTATTTTATCAACGTCTTAGGCTAATAGAATGCGCACTTATTCCGCGCTGGTTTTTGACAACCAGCAATTGATGACGTTTCTGAACCAACTACCGTCAGGGAGAGGTAGTTCTTATTTAGTTCAAATCCTTTCGACGCAACCCAAAGAGGTCGCGTCTGATTATGCTGCTTGTGTACAGCGAGAGCACCCTCAATGCGAAATTATTGGTCATAGTACCCGCCACGTTATCTTTGAAGGCGAGATTTATCACCAAGGTACTTTGGTCACTCTATCTCAGTTTGAGCAAACCTATTTTTCTTCAGCGGCGGTTGTGCTCAATGAAGAGCCTAAGCAAGATGCACAACACATCGTTGATAAGTTAGCACTGGAAGATAACTCTAAAGCCATAATAAGTTTTTCTCATTTAACCAACAGTTGGGATTACAACCTTTATCAAGCACTAAGTGACATTTGCGATGTGCCGATTTGTGGTGGATTAGCGGCGGCAGTGGAAGGGCGTAAAGAGTGGTTATTGCTTGGTACAAAGACGTATCATAAAGCAGCGGTTGCGGTTGCATTGCACAGTGACGTTTTACAAGTATGGCGGAATGCATTTTCTGAGTGGACAACCGTTGGTAGCCCATTAAGAGTGACTAAGGCAAGTGGCTCTATTTTGCATTCACTGAACCACCAACCAGCACACCAAGTGTACCGTGACCGTTTAGCTGATGGCAGAGAATTGAGCCTCGAGCAGATGCTGAGCTTTCCGCTACAGCGTAGTAATAATCAGATTTGTATTCCGACCTCTCTTTATCCTGATGGCAGTATTGAATTTGATAAGCCGCTTGATCTCGGTGATGAACTGCGCATGTGTTACAACCATCCTTCTCTTACGCTTGAAAATGTTCGCCACGATGCTCGTCAATTGGCCATTCATAATCCCGAAACTCTGTTTATCTATAACTGTGAGTCGAGACTTGAGTTCATCGAAGGGATGAGTGAAATTAAACCTTTCGATAGGTTCGAGTCTTGCAGCGGCTCCTATTGCATGGGTGAGTTGTATCGCGATAAACAGCAAAATGTGTTGCACCACAGTATGACTTACCTAGCGATGAGCGAAAGTGCGAGTCGTCCTGCGTTAGTGTTGCCGAAAGAAAAAGAAGCATTCCCGACATCACCATTATTTCATTTGATTCGATACTCGATAGAAGAGTTAGATGAAACCCGTATCGATATCGAAGCCAAGTTGGCCAAACAGACGGAAAAACTGATCGAGAGCTACCGATTGGATAAGCGGACAGGGTTAAAAAACCGAGTCGCGTTGCAAGAAAGGCTTAAACAGGTTCAGACGAATGAGCATGTTATTACGCTTAAATTGTCTAGCTTTCATCAGGTAAATGAGAAATATGGTTACCAAGTTGCAGATGAACTCATTCGTGATTTAAGTGAACATTTTGTTGAGCGATTGTCTAAACATCGAGGTTCCGGTTTCGTTAAAAACCTTTACTATATCGGAACGGCTGAATGGGCGATTGTATTTCAATCGGACACATCGAGTGACTTCATCAAGCAAGAGTTCTCGGTTTTTGCTGATCAAATTGAACATATAAACTTTGAACCTTATGGTTTACCGGAAGTGGATTACTTATCTGTTTCTATCACTGGGGGGATTGCCAGTGTGGTCGACTTTCCCACAGTGTCAGGTGATGAATTACTACTGAAAGCGATTGATGCAAGACGTCAAAGTAAAGAACGTAATACACACTTCATCAATGCCCGTGATTGTGCGACGAGTAAAGAAGAGCAGCAAGATAGATTAAGTTTGATGGGCAGTGTGAGTCGTGCGATTTTGAATCAACGCATTATCACCTATAGTCAGCCGATTTTTGCCGCGGGCAGCCGACAACAAGTTTCGCAAGAGTGTCTAGTTCGTATTGAGGATGGGGGAGCGATTATTTCGCCAGGCCGTTTCCTCCCGATCATTGAGGGTACGCATCTCTATACCCGTTTAAGCCGCTATATGTTGGCGTCGACATTAGGTTATATGGCGGACAAGCAGGAATCGTTTTCGATCAACCTTTCACCGCAAGATATGCTCAGCGACAAAACGCTGGAGATGCTAGAACAAGCGGTCATGAAGCTTAATTCTCCATCTCGATTGGGTATTGAAGTTCTCGAATCAGAGCAAATTAAAGATTTCTCTCGTATGGCTGAAGTGTGTCGACATTTTAAGAAGATGGGCGTACGTATCTTGGTGGATGACTTTGGGTCGGGTTATTCCAATATTGATGAAATTATCCGATTAGAACCGGATGTGATTAAGCTCGATGGCAGTTTAATTAAAACTATCGATGTAGATAAGAAACAGCGTCATATTACGGGGCAATTGGTACAGCTGTGTCAGGCTCTCGATGCCAAAACGGTGGCTGAATTTGTTCATAACCAGCAGGTATGCCAAGTGGCAGAAGAGTTGGGTGTCGACTACTTGCAAGGCTTTTATCTTGCGAAGCCGACACGCTTGTTTTAAGGCTTAATTAGGCTGATAGAAGTGACCACTTTTATCAGCCTGAAAGACCTGCATGTAATGGGTCAGAAACTCAATCAACAGATCGGCTTGATGGTTGCCGCCTAATTCTCTGATCACTTCAGCACCCACCTCCAGTGTACATAGATGACCGTCATTTTGGTTTTTTCTCAACTGATAAACCGAAGCTTGCTTCGGCGTTAGGTGGACTAAAGGAATCTCTTTTAGCCACGCACTTTTGCGCAGCATCTTACTTGCTTCTTGCCAAGTACTATCAAGAATAATAAACAGCGGTATTCGACTCTGCTGATTTGCATTGGTTTGCGTGATTTCAACGCTGATACTGTGATCGCTCGGGAATAGCAAAACCGGTAGATACTTCTCATCTTCAATCAGTGCCATTAACCTTTCGCAAGGTGACTTACGCTGCCAAATATGTATAGAACAATGTGGCAGTGACTTCATTAGCCACTGCCCAGTATTGGTATCTCGATGTTGTTCGTTTTCATGCGTTAAAAGAGCAAAGTGAGCATTCACATTGATATTGGGAATGCTCGAGCAGATACAGTTAAACTTGAGCCCGCAGTTAGGACAAGGCGATTCCGTTGCCATACTACAGAGTGACCCCACCTTGATAAGGCGTTAGGCCATCAGAAAATAGCTGTACCTGACTGATTTCATCGTAGTTGGCGACAGGGGCAACACTCGGATTGAGTGGATAGCTAATGCCATCATATTTAAGAATATGCTGGTTAGGAATAGCGCCACCACCGCTGACAAATAGCACGAGATCTTGCCAGTCATTGTTACTATTTCTTCCGAGATTAATCGGAGTTTGTACTAATGTGACTCGACTGTTGAAGCGCCATTTTTGCTGGTGGTTTTCAAATACTAATAGGGTACAACCACCCGAGCCGCACCAATCGAGTTGAGCAAGCAGTTCTTCTTGGCCATCTCCATTTAAATCATAGGTTAGCCAACGATAGCGAGTCCCGGTTGGATTGGTTTTGTGGTCTGAGAAGTATTCTCTTAGTGCTTTGTCCACTGCAGGATTAAACTGATCACTCGAAGGAACTTTGCTTGGGTTTAAGTTTGACGCTTGTGTTTGGCTCATTTCATTCATGACCGACTTAGTCTGAAAGAGTGTTAACCCGCCATTGGCGATGTCATACACCACATCACCTACTTTTTCTTGAGTGGTCGACAGTTGTGTTCCCTGACGTGAATAAAGTCGCTCTGAAATGAGCGGTTGGCCTTGTAGTTGAGTGCCGACGACTTGCACTTGCTCAGGGCTTAACTGTTGCCAAAAGCCTTTTTCGACCGTATCCGCATCCCCACTTGGGTATTGATAGGTGGTGCTGGCGGTATGATCGGGATTCAAGCGTAGCGTGACACTAAATGGGGTCCCTTTTGTTGCTTGAGCTTGGTATGTCTGGGCCCAATTTTGGGTTGCATCTTGGTTAGCAAGAGTCGCGCAGCCCTTATACGTTTTGTCATTCAATATGAAGGTAGAATTCCAGCCATATAAGCTATCACTCATGCCATCCACACAGCTTTTTTGCTCTAACTCCAATTGACCGCCATCGAACTGGTAACGACGCTTATCGTTTTCAATGCGACTAGAGTTGATCGTAAAGGTTTGTGGTTCTGCACCGATAGTGCTGAGTACCAATTGGTTGTCTGCAAAACGGACAGACCATGAGGGTTCCATGCCAAATGCTTGTGTTGATTTGACTGGTGTATCACAACGGTTTGGGTTTTCTGCTGTGAGCAGGTTGATTTTGTCGACTACAAAGCGAGCACTGTAATCAGAGGCAAAGCCATCGCCTTCTGTTGTTGCTAAGTGTCCAATCACCTCCCCATAGAGCGGTTCGTATGGCGCTCGAACGAGTTTTAGTCCTTGTTGAAAACGGTCTTGAGGAAGGTCGAGCCAATACTGCTGCTGACTGCCACATGGTGTGATGGAGCTGACTTCATGTCCCAGTACTATCTGACCACGCATCACAAAGGTTTGTGGTTTTACAGAGGCTGGTTTATCTAAGCTAGCTTGCACTTGGGTAGTTGAACTCTGTTCGACTTGAGCCGTCGAGCAGGCTTGTAGTGCCAGTAAAGTCACCAGTGCGACTGGGTTTTGCAGCGCCTTCATGTTATATCTTCCTCATTGAAAGTTACTCGGAAGTTATTATGGCATATTGGTTATTCAAAACTGAACCTGACACCTTCTCTATTGACACTCTTCGCACACAAACGACCTCTTGTTGGGAGGGCGTGCGCAATTACCAAGCGCGAAATATGATGCGTGATGAAGTGAAAGAAGGAGACTTAGTGCTGATTTATCACTCATCATGTAAAAAAGTGGGCGTTGCAGGGATTGCCAAAGTGACCAAAGAAGCTTATCCCGACCATTTCGCTTTTGATCCGGAAAGTGATTATTACGACCCGAAATCCTCGAGGGAGAATCCTCGTTGGGTGATGGTGGATATTGAGTTTGTGCGTAAGACAGATCGTCTCATTTCACTGGCAGTGATGAAAGCGATGCCGGAGCTGGAAAACATGCCGTTGGTTAAACGGGGTAATCGACTTTCCATTATGCCGGTGAGTGAAGAAGAGTGGCATGCTATTTTGGGCAAAGAAAAACTGCCGAGTCAGCGTTAACTTTTTTAGAATCAATAAGGCCGCAGAGTCGCGGCCTTATTAAACATATTAGATAAGGTGCTCTTTTAAGTAACGCGCAACGGCATCATCGGCATTGCTGCCAATCACTTCATTGTTTGGTAATGCATCCATTACTTTATGGTGTGAAGTCGCCATGACTAAACCTTTACCCGCCATTGAAAGCATTTCCACATCATTCATTCCGTCACCAAAGGCAATACAGTTATCTAGTGTTAGACCACGAGATTCCGCAACCGCTTTCAATGCTTCACCTTTTGACACGTTGTCGGCCATGACTTCAAGACACCATGGGGTAGAGAAGGCGATATTCAATTGGTCGCCAAAAGCTTCACGCAGTTTGTTCTCAAAGATCACTAAGTGGTCATGATCTTGCTCTGGATGAGTAAAGAATATTTTTGCGATCCCATCGTTCGGCGCGTGTTCTGCTGTAAAGCGTTTGTATGCGAAACCTGACTCGCTATGGAACTTGGCTAGCATTTCATCTTCTCTATCCAATAACCAATCATCATTTTGGTACATGTGGATAAAAATCTCAGGATCTTGTCTGATCACATCGATCACTGGCTGAACCAGCTCTTCAGGTACATTTTTGCTGTACATCAGTTGATCGTTCTGGTCATGCACGCGAGCACCATTAGAGGTGATCATATACGCTGGAATACCTGCAATTTCACGAATTCCGGCTACGTCTACGTGGTGACGACCCGTTGCAAAGATAAAGGTGTAACCTTTTTGGTGTAGCTCTTTGAGAGTCTGTTTAGAAAAGTCACTGAGCTGGTGGTTTGGGGCAAGCAAAGTGCCGTCTAAATCAGAAGCTACAATATGGAAAGGAGTTTCTTTGCGTATTTCGGTCATATCACCCTCGTAAAAAGCGTTACTCGACCCAGAACGGGTTGAAAAGCTATTTTACTCGAACATAAAGGGGAAAAAGAGGGTAAATATCACCCAATGATTTTTCCCATTTTTATCATCAATACTGGTTGAGGAAGGATAACGTCGTATGGAGAGCGTCATTGCGAAACTCATCTTGCTCAAACAGCACTTCATGGCGAGAACCGTAGATGATCTTCAATGCACATTGCTGATTGGTTTTTGCTAGTTTCTTAATAAATCGAATTTGATCATCGTTGGAGACAATTTTATCTTCACTCGCTTGTATCAGCAGCAGTGGGATTTTGATCTGGCGTGTCATTAGTAGGCACTGTTTGGAGGCCATTAAGCCTTGCCACACCCAGCGAGTGCTCGCACCACCAATTTTGATTTCTGGCTTTTCTTCGTAAAGGCGTCTAAACCAGTGATAGCGGACATCACTTTGGCTCAGGTAGTTGCCTTCAAACGGCTTTGGGAAATAGGGGGCTTGTCCTGGGGCAAATGTCGGCTTTGGATAAACGGCAGTGAGGACTTGGCCGAGTAAATGCGCAATTGGCTTTAGATGCCAGGGCAGGTTAACACCAAACATAGGTGCGCTTAGAGCCATGGCGTGAAACGGATGCTCAGGATGAGTCTGTATATAGCGAGTGGCAATATTGCCGCCCATAGAGTGACCGAGTAAGTGGCACGTACTGTAACCGGTTAAATCAAAGTGCTTGATGATGACGTCTAAATCTTTGACATAGTCATCAAACTCATCCACATAGCCCATCTGTTTATCTTCGATAAGACGATCGGAATAACCTTGGCCTCTATGGTCATAGGAGTAGATGTCGTAGCCTTGCTGGAAAAGATCGTAGAAGAGTTCTTGGTATTTCCAAGTGCACTCAATGCGGCCATTGACGATGACCATTGCTTTGTTGTGTTCAGGCTTCGTCAGTTTTACCCAGAATAATTTGGTTTTATCAAAAGATTTTATAAAACCCTCTTCACGTGTTTGCCATAGAGTAGCAATTCGACCATTGATTGCTTGCTCAAAATTCGACTCTTGAGTATAAGAAACAGTGATACCGGAGTTCGACGTATTCATGGTGTGTTTGGCCTGAAAGAATTCTGAAATAACAAAGCTAGATTATGTGTGGCTAACAGCGTTTAGTCGAGAGGAAAACAGTATGGATATGCATGTTTGGTTGGCCTATGTGGTCACTGCGATTGTGTTTAGTTTGGCTCCTGGGTCAGGCACCGTGAATTCGATCAGTACCGGATTGAGTTATGGAACGCGTAAATCGTTAGGAGCAATTGCTGGCCTACAGGTTGGGCTTAGCATCCATATTATGCTGGTGGGTGCTGGTATCGGCGCTTTAGTGGCGCAATCTGCTTTGGCATTTAGCGTGATCAAATGGGTCGGTGTGGTCTATTTAGTTTGGCTTGGTATTCAGAAGTGGCGTGACAGAAGCAGTTTAACAGCGACGTCAGCGATGGATGAATTATCAGGTTTTACCTTGATGAAGAACGCTGTATTGATTAATCTTACCAACCCTAAATCTATTGTGTTTTTAGTCGCTCTGTTTCCACAGTTTATTGATCCGACGAAAGATCAATTTATTCAATTACTTGTCCTTGGTACAACGACAGTATTCATTGATGCCGTGGTAATGCTAGGATACACCTCCCTCGCGTCTCAAATGGGACGTTTTATTCGCTCTGAGCGAGTGATGAGTAAGATTAATAAACTTTTCGGTTCAATGTTTGTAGGTTGTGGCGCGTTATTAGCGACAGCAAAAGCGTAACATTAAGCCTAAACAAGGACAAAAATGCAGCCGTTGATGCGCGATACCTATGTAGCTCGCCAACCCATTCTAAACGCTAAGCGACAAACCCTCGGGTATGAGTTGCTGTTTCGTGACGGCGAAAATAACGCGTACCCGAGCCATATTGATTCTAATCGCGCGACTTACCGGCTAATTGTTGAGAACTTCTTATCTTTGGGTACTAACCCAGCATTGGAGAAATCGCGCTGCTTTATTAATTTTCCTCAAGAGAGTCTACTGAGAGAGCTGCCTTTGGCTTTGCCGAAAGACAAGGTTGTGATTGAAGTTCTTGAAACTTGTACTCCGAATGATGAGTTGTATGCGGCGATCAAGAAGTTAAGTGCGGCAGGTTATCTCATTGCGTTAGATGACTTTGTTTATAGTCCGGAATGGGAACGGTTTCTACCTTTTGTACAGATTGTAAAGCTCGACATCATGGCGATGGGCTTAGATGACGCCTGTACTTTCGTAAAAGAGCGTTTATCAAAAGGGGTTCGGCGTAAATTCTTGGCAGAGCGAGTTGAAACCGAAGAAGAGTTTCTTACGGCACGTTCTGCTGGCTTTACTTTCTTCCAAGGTTACTTTTTTGGTAAACCGGAAATTAGCCGCAAGGGCTACCTTAGCCCAGAGCAATTGATCGCGATGGAGCTGTTTCGAGAGGTGTGTCAGCCCGATGTCGACTTCGCAAAAGTGGAGAAAATCGTTGCTAAAGACGTCTCTCTCTCTTATCAATTGCTGCGCTTTGTTAATACCATGTCGGATCGCCTAGAAGTGAGCATCTCCTCTTTTAGGCAGGCGTTGATTTACTTAGGTCAAGACAAGTTAAAAATTTTTGTATCTTTAGCCGTTGCCTCTTTTATCTCGACCACAAAGCCGAAAGAGCTGTATAACCTTTCGTTGCAGCGGGCCCAGTTTTGTCAGCTAATGGCAAGAGACAATCCGTTTAACCAGTATAGTGATCAAGCTTTCTTGATCGGTCTGTTTTCAATGCTTGATGCGTTGCTCGACGTCTCATTAAATGAGTTAGTTGAACAACTGCCGTTATGCGCATCTATTAAATTAGCACTACTCGAACGCCAAGGCCCCTATGGGCAGCTGCTGCAACTTGAAGAGTGCTATGAACGTGCCGATTGGTATGGCGTTAAAAATGCTTGCCAGCAACTAAATATCTCTGTTGATGATGTGATGCCGCGAATTACTGAAGCTCAGCGCTGGAGTCAAGATCTCAATCGCGTTGTTTAACCTCTGCGCTTATTCTGCTACTTCCCCAATATGAATCTTTTGTGACGTCTTTAGTTTGGTGTTGATCTGTGCCTTAAAATAATCAAATATATATGCACATCCATATATGAGTATATATTCAAATGTTACCCCATCAGTTTTTTAAATTACTTTCCGACGAGACCCGAGTCCGTAGCGTGATGCTTATTGTCCGCGAGCAGTGCTTGTGTGTGGGGGAATTGACGGTAGCACTACAAGAGAGCCAACCTAAAGTCTCCCGTCATCTTGCACAGTTGCGTTCAAGTGGTCTCTTGGTCGATGTGCGCCAAGGTCAATGGGTGTTCTATCGCTTGGCATCTGATTTACCAGGGTGGATGAGAAAGCTGATTGATGATCTCGTTGCGTCAAATTGTTTAAAAACAGAGTACCAACAAGATTTAGAAAGACTTCACGCCATGCAGGCTCGCCCTGTGTGTTGCCAATAATTTGAAATGGAAGAGATAAAGTTATGACAATTAAAGTCGGTATCAATGGTTTTGGCCGTATTGGACGTTTGGCGCTGCGCGCAGCATTTGATTGGCCTGAGCTAGAGTTTGTTCAAATCAATGATGTTGCGGGCGATGCTGCGACTCTGGCTCACTTATTAGAATTCGATTCGGTACAAGGTCGCTGGCACCATGAAGTGACGACTGAAGGTTCAGAGGTGATCATCAATGGTCAGATCATCAAAACAACCCAAGAGCGTGATATTGAAGCGATCGATTGGTCAGGCTGTGATGTGGTGATTGAAGCAACAGGTGTGCATCGCAAAACTGCTTTCCTAAATAAATACCTTGAACAAGGTGTTAAGCGAGTTGTGGTTTCTGCACCGGTTAAAGAGGATGGTGTGGCAAACATCGTGGTAGGTGTGAACGATCACATCTTTGACCCAGCCGTTCATAAGATTGTGACGGCCGCTTCATGTACGACTAACTGCATTGCGCCAGTGGTAAAAGTGATCAATGAAAAGTTGGGTATTGAGAATGCTTCTTTCACGACTATCCATGATTTGACTAACACACAAACGATACTTGATGCACCGCATAAAGATCTTCGCCGTGCTCGTGCTTGTGGTATGAGTTTAATCCCGACCACAACGGGTAGTGCAAAAGCGATTGTGGAAATCTTCCCTGAGCTTGAAAACCGCATTAATGGCCACGCAGTTCGTGTGCCCCTTGCTAATGCATCGCTGACTGACATCATCTTTGAAGTGAAGCGCGACACGACAGCAGAAGAAGTGAATGCATTACTGAAAGAAGCATCTCAAGGTGAGTTGAAAGGCATCCTTGGTTTTGAAGAACGCCCTCTTGTGTCGATTGATTACAAAGGCGATCAACGTTCAACTATCGTCGATGCCCTTTCTACTATGTTGGTGGGCAAACGTATGGTGAAAATCTACGCTTGGTACGACAATGAAATGGGCTACGCAACACGTACCGCAGAGTTAGTTCGAAACGTTGGTTTGGTATAAGGAGTAATGATGATGACACATCCAACATGGCAACTTGATGTCGATAATGGCGCATTAGTTCTGACGCCTTGTCCGGGCACCAAAGGTGTTGATCTTGATTCCTCTCTTAAGCAGTTGAAAGAACAAGGTGTGCAAGCAATTGTGACGGCTCTTGATGACGCTGAACTTGCAAGCAAAGAGGTTGCGGAGCTCGGCGTTAAAGCTGAGCAGCTAGGCATGCAGTGGTTCCAAATTGAAATCGAAGATGATTGTGCTCCGGGTGAGACGTTTGCTGAGAAGTGGCAGGCTGCGAGTCCAGTATTGCATCAGATTGTTGATAACGGCGGTAAAGTCGCAATGCACTGTATGGGAGGCTCAGGCCGTACCGGTTTGTTTGCTGCTCACCTTTTACTTGAAAAAGGCTGGTCACTGACAGATATCGTGACGCAAGTTCAAGCCCTTCGTCCAGGAGCGTTTACTAAGTCAGTTCAGGTGGATTACATCAATAGCGTAGCAAGTAAATAATTGCTCTGTTCAGCGTTTAGAGCTTTTGGATCACCATGTTCCAAAAGCTCTATAACTTCTCAATTCTCTATGTATACCGCCTGATGGGTAAGTTGTTATGTTTTCAAGCCTGAGTAAGAGTGTTCGCCAATACATGCTGGTGACTTTCAATTACTGGAACTTCACCATTACTGATGGTGCACTGCGTATGCTGGTGGTGCTCTATTTTTATGACTTAGGTTATAGCTCTCTAGAGATCGCTTCCTTATTCCTTTTTTACGAATTTTTTGGTGTGGTGACAAACCTCATCGGTGGCTGGCTAGGTGCTAGGTTAGGGCTAAACAAAACCATGAACCTAGGTCTCGGCATGCAAATAGTCGCGTTGAGCATGTTGGCTGTACCAAGTTCGATGCTGACGATTCCTTGGGTGATGGCTGCCCAAGCGCTTTCGGGTATTGCCAAAGATCTCAACAAGATGAGTGCCAAGAGCTCAATCAAAACCTTGGTACCAGATGAACAACAGGGCGCTCTATATAAGTGGATTGCGATTTTGACCGGGTCGAAGAACGCCTTAAAAGGGGCCGGCTTTTTCGTCGGTGGCTTGCTACTTGCTACCATCGGCTTTCAATATGCGGTGCTTGCGATGGCAGGGGTATTAACCTTGGTATTCATTAGCAGTGTATTGAGCCTTGAAGCGGGGATGGGGAAAGCGAAAAACAAGCCCAAGTTTAATCAGATCTTTTCTAAATCTGAGTCGATAAACATCTTGTCTGCGGCACGTATGTTCCTATTTGGGGCGCGTGATGTGTGGTTTGTGATTGCACTACCTATCTATTTAGGCAGTGTCTTTGGTTGGAATCACTCTTGGGTAGGAGGTTTCTTAGCGGCTTGGACCATTGCTTACGGCTTTGTGCAAGGCATTGCTCCAAAGATTACAGGGAAAGCGCAAGGTAAAGTGCCTGATGGTCGTGCCGCAATGCTATGGGCTGGTGGACTGGCCATCGTAACGGCTTTGATTGCTTATGCGGTACAAATCGGTTGGCAACCAGAGCTTGTGATTGTAGGTGGGTTGATGGTCTTTGGTGCTATCTTCGCGGTGAATTCGTCACTCCATTCGTATCTAATTGTGAGCTATGCCAAAGGTGATGGTGTCTCACTTGATGTGGGCTTCTACTACATGGCCAACGCTATGGGGCGCTTAATTGGAACCATATTATCTGGTTGGGTATTTCAAATGGCTGGCTTAAGTGCATGCCTTTGGGTCTCGTTTGCCTTTTTGGCGACTACGACATTGATATCAATCAAGCTGCCAAAAATTGAACAGAGTGTAGCAGCATAGATTCTCAACGCTTTCATGACTAAAAGCTGACCAAGGTAGTACTTCGGTCAGCTTTTTTATTGCTATATTCAGCAGGTTGAAGTTAAAGAGCAAAGGTTAGCTGAATGAAAGAACGGGTTCTATTTTTTGATTTGCTTCGCTGTGTTGCCGCTGTGGCTGTCATTGCGATTCATGTTTTAGCCCCGTATCGTCAAGAGTTGGGAGTGATTCCTTTTAATGAATGGCTGACTGCTGTCGCAACCAACAGTGTGACTCGTTGGGCCGTCCCTGTGTTTATTCTGATTTCAGGTGCTTTGATGCTCAGTGATAAGCGTCCTTTTGATATGGAATACTATGTGAAAAGGAGGCTAGGTAAAGTCCTCATCCCCTTTTTAGTTTGGTCTCTGTTCTATGCTTACTTGTCAGGTTGGAGTGCGAGTGGCTTTGATGGCAGCGTAGCGCAAGAGGTACTACTCAATAGCCCAGAACACGCAACATACTATCACCTTGGCTTCTTTTACTATTTCATTCCGCTCTACTTTGTTATTCCTCTGTTTCAGTGGCTGGTAAAGCGCTATGACGATAGCGTCATTTATGCGTTTCTTATGCTCTGGTTAGTGACGACGACTCTTTACTTGGCACGTATCGATGGGATATGGAGCCATGAGCTGTGGCTATATAGCGGTTACTTACCTTTAGGTTATCTGCTGTGGAAAAAAGTCTCACTCAACAAAGCGAGCGTCACGGTGTTTACGATTTTAGGTAGTTTGGCATTGCTAACCACTGTCTATATGGTGGTGAGTGGCAGTGTCGCAGCAGAGAAATACACGGTGGGTCGTTGGCTATCATATAAAACGCTGAATGTGGTGCTGGCGGCTAGCATGATCTTTGTCTTGTGTCGTTATTACGGTGAAAGCTTGTCTCAGCGCGCGAATAAGGTGATTGGTTTTATCAGTCAGCACAGTTTGGGGATTTACCTATTACATCCGATTTTTTTATGGCCAATGAAAGAATATGGCTGGCACCAGGGACACCCTGGGTGGGTGATCCCAGTTTGGATTGTGATTAGTGGTTCTGGCGCTCTACTGGTGAGTTGGCTGGTTTCTCGTTCAACGAAAACAGCGTGGTTATTGCCCTAACGCTTTAGTGCAAAGTGAAGGAATTTGTCGCCTTGATAGGTAAGGGTTCCTTTATCTCCAGGTGTTAATGCTTGGTAGTAGTGGATGCCGACTTGGAATTCGCGTTTTGGACCTAAGCGACCCTTTTGAACGTAAATCCAGTACTCCTGATCATCTTGGCCGTGTGCCGCATCTTCTATTTCAATGGCTTGTTTATCTAATACTATAATCTCAGCAGTTTGCTCAGGCGCATCTTGGCCTTGAATATGGCGATTATAAAAACGGATGAATGCCCACGCACTCACTACTATAAACACTAAAATCGCAACAATCAGTGTGATTGGCATGATGAGATCTCCCTTCTATTAGTGGCTATTCTAGCTTTTATTTGCCATGTAGAGGTGGGGAAGAGTAGTTGAGTGATAACTCAGAGAGTGTGAGGATTAATTTCTTAGAGGCATATCACATGGGGAATTAAAATTTGTCAGTATGCTGATATAGCTAGTTGTTGATTCCTTTACATTAATTTACTGGGAATCAATTTGAGCATACTCCCAAATCGGAGATAATAGCCGCTAGATCCATTCTGTGTATGATGAAACTTAAAGCAGAGTGGAAGTATGATGGATTCAGACTAACCAAATTGGAAGAGTCATTGGTTAGGCCCTAAACTTACTAGCGATGGAGGGAAGCCATGTCTGACATAGAAAGAGTTGTGGTCCGAACGCGTAAGCTTGAAAAGCTACTTCGAACCCAATATCACGCAGAGGGTAAGGGACTGCATCAGTTAATTACTAGCTGTGAAGAGCGCTTACCCCACGATGTGATAGGTAAATTGCGCTACATCGCCACGATAAGAAATAAGATCGTCCATGAGGAAGATTATAAGTTAGAAAATCGTGGAGACTTTCTGGCGACTTGCGATGAATGTGAAAAAGAGCTGACGCCACGTAGTAGTCGCTTCGTTTGGCGAGCGGCGATCACTTTGATGACCCTGATAACATTAGCGGCACTGTTTTTCTATTATGCGCATTGGGATGTGTTGTCGAAGCATCTATAGCGAAGCGCTGAAAACGGATGTTTTTAAGAAATGTTTAATAATTAGAAATGTGTCTACAAGTTAGACGTATTTTGTTGGGAAAATCTGCGAAAAATAAAAAAGGGACGCGTGAGCGTCCCTTTTTTATTTCTGTAATTTGGCTAGTACATCATCGGCAGTGTCATTAGGCCAACAACAACTGCGATCATTACAAGTCCTTGTTTTTGTGAAGAAGTTATCATAACGCTGCTCCTTTAAAGTGATGATTAACTCTATGTCTATTAGAATAGCAGTGTTTTTGTGTGTTGATCAAGTATTTATTTGCCTAAGCTTTATAATTGATACTTTTATGACGAGAAAATAACGCAAATTGGCCATTTTATGGTGAGGTTTAGTTGTGTTTTTGCAGTGATTATAGTTTGCTCATTACATGCTTGTTTTGCTGTAACTTATTGATTTATATTCTTTATTGCATCTATTTTAAGTTGATTGAAAAATAACTTGTTCTTTTTTTGTGGCTTCGCGCTGTTTGTCTTTGTCATGGTTGTGTTTTTGGCTGGTTATTTTCCTATTTCTTGCTAGATGAGAATTAATGACATTTAAAATGACATATATCGTCACAACTTGGTGGTAAGCATCTGTATAGCGATTTTCGTTAATTCTCCTCTAATTCTATTTCTTAAGTAACTCATTGATTTTATTTGTTTGTTTTTATTTCTGTATTAGCGGCTGTTCGGTTTATATTGGTTTTTATAGGTTTGGCTTCTTTGTGGTGAAAAGCGAAGGATTTGATGGGTTTTATTCGGTTTTATCAGTTATCAATCGGTCTTCTGTTCGGATTAAGTTTTTTATTCTGTGTTGGTTACGCTAGCTGTTAGAAGCATAATCAAGATCCAAGTTTTGCTTTTCGGTTCTGGACATATAGAAAGCCCTGCCTACACTGGCGACTCAGTTTAAAAGAGGTGATCTCATGTGGAGCTGGCTTTCGGTCGCACTATCAGGTTTTATTAGTATTTCTGCCAATGAAAGCAACCAAAAAACACAAGCCGCATTGTTTAAAACAATGTCTATGCTAATGCTTGTTGTGATGCTTTGGAGCCAAGACTCTCTGGTTGGTATCGCGGCTTGGTGGGTTAGCTTAGGACTGGTGATTGCTGTTCTTGCCGATAACCTCTATATCTTCAAGAAGCAGAAAAAACTCTGTTTTGCTGCTTATATCGGATCGCAGTTGTGTCTGAGCACCTCATTTTGGCTTCAATTGTCCGGTGAGATAGTGTGGTGGTTACCCGCGATGCTGCTCGCTATTGGAATTGTGGTGTTCTTTTTGATGCTGCCAAAGATAGATCGCCTAATCTTCCCTGTTGTCATTATGGGGATGATGTTGCTACAGCTAAATTGGGCGGCGGGAGAAGTCTGGTTGCTGTCTGGCTCACTGGCTGGTGGTATGGGCTTTTTAGGGACTTTGACGCTAACCTTATCCGCTGGACTGCTTGCTGTGCATGATTATCGTCACCCAATCGCTTATGGCCGCTATCTGATTTCAGGTAGCTACCTATTGGCTCATTGTTTAATTACTGCCGCTTTAATTATCTAACATCAAAGCATATCGCAGTGTTAAAGATTATCCTGCAGCGATTCAAATGAAGTGGAAAATTCGATGACAACTGAAATTCATGCCCATAAAGTTCTAAACTTGTTGAAAGAAAAGCCAATGACAGAAGCAGAGCTTTGTCAGGCGGTGAGTGAAGAGTTTGGTGACCAAGCCACGTTTCGTACCTGCAAGCTGAATGGCTTTAACTTGGAATCGCTATTAGAGTTTTTTATTCAGCGTGAGAAAGTTGTTCAGCTTGATGGCAAATGGGCTGTCAACCTAGAGCGAGTCTGTAGCCACTAAAACTTCTGCTGTTTAGCCTCCAAATTGTATAGCGAGATTGCTATACTTCGCCGTCTTTTCATCCGTCCTGCTACGATTGAACTGCTTTGGAGGCTAATTCATGGACATTCTTTCTGCCGCTACCATGCTATTCCTGATCATGGATCCGCTTGGCAATCTTCCTATTGTGCTCTCCATCTTAAAGCACTTAGATCCTAAACGTCGCCGTAAGGTTTTGATTCGTGAGTTGCTGTTTGCACTCGCCATTTTAATGCTGTTCCTTTTTGCAGGTAAAAGCATTCTCAACTTCTTACATGTTCAGCCTGAAACCCTCAGTATTTCTGGCGGTATCATTCTGTTTATTATCGCGATTAAGATGATTTTCCCAAGTGGCGGTAGTATTGTTGGTCTTGCTGCAGGTGAAGAGCCTTTCTTTGTCCCGATGGCGATTCCAATGATTGCTGGCCCATCCGTGATTGCGGCACTGCTATTGTTGTCGAGTCAGCACCCAGACAAGTTGTTTGAGCTTTCGGCAGCGGTTTTACTCGCTTGGGGCGTCACATTCTTTATCTTGATGTTTTATAGCTTCTTCCATCGTATTTTGGGCGAGCGTGGTCTTAAAGCTATCGAGCGTTTAATGGGCTTATTGCTGATCATGATTTCAACTCAGATGTTCTTAGATGGGCTTAAGAGCTATTTAGGTTAAGAAGAGAAACAATCGAATAAAAAATGCCGCTAAAGTTAGCGGCATTTTTGTAAATTAAGACATGTATTTGCGTCTGATATCAAGCAAAGAGAAGATTCCAAAAATGAGGATGGACCATTTCTCCCAGTTGCTCATTTTAATTTTGTCTCCAAAGGCGCCGAGGAAAATCAGCATCTGTAAGCCATGCATCATGAGTAGGAAGGCAGCCATAATATAAAGAGCGATTGCCGCCTTACCTGGAAATGGCATAAAAATATTGAGGATTAAGATAAACCAAACAAATCCAATGGCCGCTTTAGCCAATAACAATAATGCTTTCATTGATATTTCCTTTAATCTTGTTGACGCTCATATAGACGATAGCTGACTTGGCCCGCCGTTTTTTCGCGATGAAGATGCCAATGAGCTGGAATCCCTTCAAGGTTGAGCTCTTTTTCCGTCTCGATATAAACCATCGCATCACTTGCCAACCAATTATTCTCTTCGAGTAAAGTGATGGTTTCGGCTAATAGTCCTTTGCGAAACGGTGGATCGATGAACACCACGTGGTGAGGTGTGCCAGGCTGTTTTAGGTAGCTTAGCGCATCTGTATTGATCGCTTTAAGGTTATCTGCTTTTAGCGACGCGATATTTGTTTCCAATTGTTTAAACGCAGCGGGATTGAGCTCGATGAGCGTTACCAACTCCGCTTGGCGTGATGCCGCTTCGAACCCTAGTCCACCAGAGCCGGCGAACAGATCTAAGCATTTAGCTCGTGGCACATCTTGCGCGATCCAGTTAAATAGGGTTTCTTTCACGCGATCAGTGGTAGGGCGCAATCCTTCCGCGTCATGAACAGGTAGCTTTCTTCCTCTCCATAACCCGCTAATAATACGAACAAAGCCAGTTGATGGCTTTTTTTGTGATGTGTTTGGCTGGCGACGTCTTACCATAGATTTTTTGACCGCTAATAAAGTGATACTATACCCAGTCGCTCAGCAATTAAGCCCTGAGTACAGCCCAAATTTCGTTGATGACAGAGTGTATACCATAGCTAATGGCCTGGAAACTTTTCACTCTGCTGTCATTTTTCTTTTCTGGATCGGGATAATCGCTGCAGAAGAGAGTTACAAAGTAAATATAAGAGAATCTAGGATAGCCCCAGATGACGGAAAAAAAGAAGCGCGGATTACTTTCTTGGCTTGGTTTTGGTGACGAAGAGCAAGCAAAACAGCCAGTAGAAGAAAAAGAACAAAAACAGACTGAAGACGTTGTCGAAGAGCAACCGGTTGAAGAAGTCGCGCCAGAGGATAAAGCTCAGCTTGCAGAAGCAGAAGCAGAAGCAGAAGCAGAAGCAGAAGCAGAAGCAGAAGCAGAAGCAGAAGCAGTAGAGGAAGTAGAACTAGAACCTCAAGCTGAAGAGGCGCCACAACCAGAAGAACCACGAGTTGTTGAGCAAGAAAAACCAACGGAAAGTTTTTTTGCTCGCTTAAAGCGCAGCTTAGCACGAACTAAAGCAAATATTGGTGCTGGTTTCTTTGGTCTATTTAAAGGCAAGCAGATTGACGACGAGCTATTTGAAGAGCTAGAAGAGCAACTGCTGATTGCCGATGTCGGTATGGACACAACCACTAAGATTATCGACAACCTGACAGAAAAAGCGTCTCGTCAAGAACTAAAAGATGGCGAAGCGCTGTATGGTCTACTTAAAGAAGAAATGGCAGAGATCCTTTCGACTGTAGAGCAACCGCTTGTGGTTGATAAAACTAAAACGCCTTACGTTATTTTAATGGTAGGTGTGAATGGCGTTGGTAAAACCACCACCATTGGTAAGTTAGCTAAGCAATTCCAAGCAGAAGGTAAATCCGTCATGCTTGCGGCAGGGGATACGTTCCGTGCTGCTGCTGTCGAACAGCTGCAAGTTTGGGGCGAACGTAACAATGTACCGGTTGTCGCGCAGCATACAGGCGCAGATAGCGCATCCGTTATTTATGACGCGATCGAATCTGCAAAAGCAAAAGGCGTGGATGTTGTTATTGCTGATACCGCCGGCCGCCTACAGAACAAATCAAACCTAATGGAAGAGTTACGTAAGATTGTACGCGTAATGAAGAAGGTTGATGACTCGGCACCGCATGAAGTGATGCTGACTCTGGATGCGGGTACAGGTCAAAATGCGATTAGCCAAGCGAAACTGTTTAGCGACGTAGCACCATTGACCGGCATTACTCTAACTAAGCTAGATGGTACTGCTAAAGGTGGCGTTATCTTTGCTTTAGCTGATCAGTTCCAAATTCCAATCCGTTACATCGGGGTTGGTGAAGGGATTGATGATTTACGTCCATTTGAAACTCAAGAGTTTATTGACGCACTGTTTAGCCGCGAAGATTGATCGTAGCTCAGTAAGAGGAATGACGGGTGATAAAGTTTCAGCAAGTAAGTAAGGCGTATCGTGGTGGTCGTCAAGCGCTGCAAAAAGTTGATTTCCATCTTAGACGTGGAGAGATGGCATTTTTAGGTGGCCATTCTGGCGCAGGTAAAAGTACCTTACTTAAATTGATTTGCGCGATTGAGCGTCCGACTGATGGCAAGATCTGCTTTAATGATCATGACATCACCCGTATTCCGAATAAAGACATCCCTTTTCTTCGACGCAATATCGGTATTGTCTTCCAAGATCATCGACTACTGATGGATCGCCCTGTTTATGACAATGTCGCTTTACCCATGCGTATAGAGTCGATTTCAGAAAGTGAAATCAAGCGTCGTGTTAATGCAGCATTGGATAAAACAGGTTTATTGGACAAAGCGAAGTGTTTACCTAGCCAACTCTCGGGTGGTGAACAACAACGAGTGGGTATTGCTCGTGCCGTTGTTAACCGACCAACCTTACTGCTTGCTGACGAACCAACAGGCAACTTAGACCCAGAATTGTCCAGTCGAGTATTAAAACTGTTCGAAGAGTTTAATCGTGCAGGCGTAACGATTCTTTTAGCGACGCACGATGTAGGGTTAGTAAATACTCGCCCTCAATATCGTCACTTGGAACTGAATCAAGGTTTTCTAAGCGAGGTTGAAGACTATGGCCGCTAATGTGCGCAACCGCAAAGCCGTAAAAGGACGCAGCGTTAACCGAGTCAAACGTGACAACTTCCTTACTGTTCATTTTAAGCAAGCAAAAGCATCTCT
>Ga0209272_10000430_pt1 | contig 35768 bp, 23 predicted proteins | sample tdDd002_FD_187125 | JGI IMG/M metagenome (GOLD analysis project Ga0209272, IMG submission 187125) | Marine sediment microbial communities from the Atlantic coast under amendment with organic carbon and nitrate - tdDd00.2 (SPAdes)... | ecosystem: Environmental > Aquatic > Marine > Coastal >...
CTGCTTTCATTAAGACAACATCCGTAAATCTTAATACAACTAAATCGGATTCATGAATATGACCTTGAGAATTTTCTCCAAACACGTGCTTGTAGTTTCTGGCACCTTCTTCCAAATCAGCATTAGTTATGCTAGTAATGTGTTTATCTATCGTCACTAAAGGCGTATTAGGATCATCCCCATATTGTGGACCTACCAAATATTGCTCTTTACGCTTGTCTAAGTCATTATAACTATCGTAAAATTCTTCTACAGTATACATTTCGTTAAAAGGATCGAACTGTAAGCCAAACTTGTTTTTTAATACATTAGGTAATGTAAAAGCACTAATGTTATACGACCATCCAGTTACACCATCAAGAGCAAATGCAAATATGTTTTCCTTAGAGAATTCATTTGTTGGTAAAAATGGATCTTGCCAGTTTTCATCTAATTCGTAATTTCCTACCGAGATTACTTTATCACACATTTCTATACATTGTGAATAATGTTCTGCACCAGCATACACTTTTGAATTTAGATATAGTTTGGCAAGAAGTGTTCTTGCACCAGCTTTAGTAAAATACCCATAAGTTTCAACATGTTTTTTTACAGGAAGATCATCAATAGAGGCAATAAGCTCTGTTTCGATGAATTCATAAACCTCTTTGCGCGTATTCGTTGCCGGATATGCTGGATCAGATACCTTAGTGGTAATTGGAACATTTCCCCATAGGTCGCATGCTATAAGATGCCAGTAGGCGCGCAAACATCTTAGTTCTGCTGTCATTTCAGCTTTACTAATTGGCATTTGCTTATCTTCAAAGTCTACGGGAGCAATACCTTCAAGCACACCATTAACAAATCCAATTCCTTCCCAGGTAATTGCCCAAGCGTTATCTATAGTCGGATGCTCAGAAGTCCATTTGTGCTCATGAAAAGCAATGTTTTTTCCATCAGAATAATGACTGCCATCAGATTTAGTAGGTATAACTGCCGCATCTGCTGATAACTCACTTAGTTGAAAAATTGTTAATGGTAATACCCACTGCGTATGTGCCCATGGTCGGGTATAAGCACCAATAATTTCCTCTTTATTATTATAGAAATTTTCGACTACAGTTTCACTGTAAATTTCTTCTTCCAAGTCAGAACAAGACACAAAAAGTGTGCTTATAAAACTGAAAATTATGAATATATATATATGTCTCATTTTCATTAATTTAAAATTTGAATTTTAAATGTTTTGAGTATTATAAAATTGAATCATACCCATGTTTTTTGAACTTTTATCAATATCATTAAAACTTGATGGCAGCTCCAATGGTAAATGTTCTCGAAACGGGATAAAAGTTTAAGCCATCTAAACCAGGCTTTGTACCACCTGCTTCAAGATCAGGCGTAAGACCTGAGTATTTAGAGATTGTAAATACATTCGAACATGAGGCATACAATCTTGCTGATGATATATAATTGATGTTGTTGACATCAAAATTGTATGATAGAGATATATTTTCAAGTTTAATGTAATCTCCTTTTTCCAGATAATAGTCTGAATATTGAGGTGCATCCTTTAATCCATTCTGTCCGGTCGTTGCATAAACATTTGAATTAGGGAATTTTGTAATATTTTCATAAAACATTTTACCGTAATTGATAACATCAAAATCAAGTGCACTTCGGAAGAAAATATCTAGGTTAAAGTTCTTGTATTTTAAGCTATTGGTAAAGCCAATATGGTATTTGGGAGCTCCATTTCCTAAGATTTCTTTATCACCCTCGCCTTCATCCATTTCTCCGTTATTGTTTAAATCTTTGAAAACCCATTTGCCGTTTTCATCAATTCTATCGAAACGTTTTCCATAAAAATTACCTAAAGGTTCTCCGGTTTCAACTTTATAAATAAAACCAAGACTTGTTTCCTCAACATGGAAATAGGCACTTCCCGATGAAAGATCTAATTTTTCTACTTTTCCTTGATTGTAAGAAGCGTTGAAAGAAGTTGTCCAGCTAAAGTCTTCTGTGGATATATTTTTTGAATTTAGGTTTAGTTCGATCCCTTCACTATAAAGGTCTCCGATATTTACCAATATCTTGTCATTTACTGCCGAAGGAAGTGCTGCATCTAGGTCATAAAGCAAATCACTTGTTTTTCTTCTATAAACATCTAAACTACCTTCTATTACATTATCAAGAACGGCAAAATCCAAACCAAAATTCATTTCAGCTTTTTTCTCCCATCCTAAATTAGGATTTGGGTTATTGGTTAAACCATAAGCTACAATAGGATTTCCTCTGAAATTGTATGATAAGAATTCCTGACCAACTCTTGCTAAAGACTTGTATGGACCAGCACCGGCGTTACCGGTTTCACCATAACCAACACGTAATTTAAGGTAATTGATTTCTGAAATGTCTTGCATGAATCCTTCTTCAGTAATTGTCCATCCACCAGATAAACCAAAGAATGTACCCCATTTATGATTTTTTCCAAAAACAGAAGAACCTTCGCGGTTAATACTACCTGTTAGCATGTACTTATTATCGTAAGAATAAACCAAACGAGCACGGTATGATTCTAATTCGATTTTTTGCTTATAAGTATCCATCTTGTAGTCTGACTGATCTGGATCTTTTAAGAATGAACCAGACTCGATACTATTGTATAGGAAAGCATCAGTTGCAAAACCTCGATTTTCCATTAACATTGTTTCGTAAATATCTTTTTCATAAGTCCAGTTTACCATACCACTAAACTCATGCTTACCGATCTGTTTACGGTAGTTAGCATTCAATTCGTAGTTGTCTCTATAACTAAATTTAGCCTCTCTTTTAGCATAACCTTCCTGGCTATTTTCTATACTCTTTTCAGATAAACGAGACTCATATTCACCAATATTCCAATCTTCAATTTTCCATGCTAATCGTCCACCAATTTTTAAGCCTTCAATAATTTTGAAGTCGGCATAAACACTTGATAAAAGAATTTTATGTGCATTATCTTGTGTTTTGTCTTTGATAGATGCAATTGGATTATCTCTGAAACGTTCAGTGAAATGTTGGTATGTACCATCCTCGTTGTAAACTGAATGAGTAGGGTTCATGGTTACAGCTGTGCCGAATGCATTATAATCTGGAGCACGGTATCTTGTCTGACTTGCAGAAAGGTCTGCTTTTACATTCAATCTGTCGTTTATCGCTTTATGGTTGATGTTAATTCTACCATTAAGTCTTTTCTTAAAGGACTCTAAAACAATACCGGTAATATCGCTATGTTCTATTGATGCACGATAGTTCGTTTTTGCAGAACCTCCGCTTATAGCAATATTGTGAGTATAATTTCTCGAAGTTTGCAATAATTCATCGTACCAGTCTGTAGAGGCATCACCTGTCTCTTTACTCAGCTTATTTCCCAATGATCTAAATTCGCCAGCAGTTAATAAATCTGGCTTATTATAAACTTGTTCGTATGAAGCATACCCAGAATACTCAACAGTTGGTTTGCCTGTTTTTCCTTCTTTTGTAGTAATAATAATAACTCCATTAGTACCTCTTGAGCCATAAATAGCAGCTGCTGATCCATCTTTTAAGACTGAAAAAGTTTCGATATCTTCAGGAGAAATAATGTCCAGAGAAGAAACTTCAACACCATTTACAATAATTAGAGGCGACTCATATCCTCGAAGAGAAGTATTTCCACGAATGTTTATTTTGGTTTCTCCTGTAGGATCGGAACCACTTGGTCGACTAATCGTTAAACCTGCAACTTTGCCCTGTAACAGCTGCATAGGCGTTGAGGTTGCTTTCTTTTGTAGCGTTTCAGAATCAACAGTTGAAACAGAACTGGTAATTTGCTTTCTCTGCATTGAACCATATCCTATAACGACAACTTCTTCTAATCCTTGAGCATCATCCAACATCACAATGTCGAAACTTGTTGTTGTAGAGGGATCTAACTCCTGAGATATCATTCCTATAAAAGAAAAGATTAGAGTTTGCCCATCTTGTAATTGATTGATGGTATACTTTCCATCGATATCAGTTGTTGTGCCTAGACTTGTTCCACTTATATAAACGTTAACGCCTGGCAGTGAGAGTCCTTGTAAATCAGTCACCACACCCGAAATAGTGCGGTCTTGCTTATCTTGATTCCCACTTGCTGCACGAACAACAGATTGGTTAGATAGTACAAACATTATACTTAAGAAGAAAACGATTGCACTCCGTTTAAATCCTTCTTTGCAAAGGAAAGGTTTATGTAATGATTTTTTTTTCATAAATTTGAATAGTTACGATTATTGACTCGATGTTTCGGAATAAACATCGTTAAATCGGGGAATGTTAGCGCATTTCCCTTTTTTTTTAGGTTAGTTTTGGATCATTGGCATTTCTATTTTGGGTTTAATTAGTTCTATTTTTATTATTCAAACAATATTTAATAAACACCCACTAAACCGATTTAGTAATTCTAGTAAAAAAATAGAATTCTTAGGGTTTATTAATTATTTCGTTTCAATCTTTTGTTTTATTTAGTTCCATCAACTTCGTTTAATGCAAATGCGTAGGCACCTATTCCAATTGCTTTACTAGCACCTAATTTGCTTGAACATATTGCTAAACGAGGTTCTGGATCATATTTTAATCTCTTATGTGTTCCAGGTATTACGACTTCTTTAGAACGATCTGTAATGAACTCTTGAAATTCCAATTCATCATCAATATTATAGATCTTTTGAACCAATCGTGCTTGTTCTTGACCTTTGGCTGTACGAAAATAACCTTTAATTTCAGACATAACAGCTGGCATATATAAGTCACTCGCTCCAGAAAGGCCTCCGCCAATCACTGCAATACCATCAGTAATTGTAAGCAGGTTTGCTAAACTGTCTCCTAAACAACTTCCTAATTGCTCAAAGGCCATTTTAGCAGCTTGATGATTGATGTGATTCTCATCTTTGGCTATTGTATAGATATCTTTGGGCATTAAAGCTGCATTCAATTCATCCACTGCATTCTCATAATAAACTCTTTGAATTGCACGAGTACTGATACCTTCTTCTGCAAATCGCTCTGGAAATAATCTTGAATTCGTTAACCAAACTTCACTTGCAATTGAATTGTCACCTATAAATAGATTCCCATCTTGCACTAATCCACCACCAAATCCGGTTCCCAAAGTTATGCCTACAAGGTTTCGGTAACGTTTAGGACTGTTGGCTTCTTCCAATTTCTTATTTATTTCTGGAAGTATGCCTCCTAAGGCTTCACCGTATGCAAATAAATCGCCATCATTATTAATGAAAACGGGAATCTTAAAACATTCTTCAAGCATTGGTCCCAAAGCAACACCTCCTCTAAATGCCGGAAGGTTTGATAGGTCTCCAATTATCCCTCTTCTGTAGTCAGCCGGGCCTGGAAAGGCAAAACTAATGGCTACAGGCTTTTCATTTAGTAAGTTCTTAACTTCTTCAAAACCTTCAATAATAGTTATTAAACAGAGCTTCAAATCATCAGCATTAGAGGGTTTCTGAATGGGTTTAATCATTTCAGAGCCACCTTTAATTGCTGAGAAAACAAAGTTTGTCCCTCCTGCGTCAAGAGTCAATACCACTCTTTCGTCATTCCATATATTCATGTTCGTCTTTTACTTTCTTTTATAAAATGATAATCCTAGAATGTAGCCTATACAAACTAATGTTACTATAAAACCTGCCATCAGTGAAAAGATATCTGCTACAGCACCAAAAATGACAGGAACAATTGCCCCTCCAATAATAGCAGTTACCATCAAGCCTGAAATTTCATTACTTCTTTCTGGCATAGCATCAATTGTAATCGAAAACACGAGTGGGAAAATATTGGCAAATCCCAAACCTATAATGAAAATAGCAACAAACCCCATTACAGAACTTGATGCAACGAATAATCCTAAAATACCAATTAGAGAAATTAAAGATGTGATTTTAAGGAATCTCTGAGGTGTCATCCAGTTTAAGATAATTCCTCCCAAAAATCGACCTGCCATTAATGCCAAAAAGAAGAATAGTGTTCCCCAAAGGCCTAATTCTTTTATATCGAAGTTGAATTTATGGGCAAGGTAATTTGGCAGTTTTGCACTCATACTTACCTCAGCACCTACGTATAGGAAAATAGCTAAAACCATAAAAAACACGTATGGATTTTTTAGCAAAGTCAATACGGATTTAAATGAAGCTGGTGTTTCAGATTCGTCTCTTTTTTCATCGATTTTAACCGACCATAAATAGATGATGGCTATTAGTAAGATGACTGAATAAATTGGGAAAAGTAATTTCCAATCTAGTCCCCAGTATTTTGCAGCAAGTAAGGGTAGGAGTGCTCCAGATAATGAGCCAATCGCTTTAAAAAATTGCCCGAATGATAAGTTTCTTGAATATTTACCCTCAGGTGATACATCTCTCATAATTGGATTTCCAGCAACTTGTAAAACAGTTGCTCCCGTACCTAACAACAATAGAGATGCAAGCAGTAGTTCATAGGAAGAAAAATCACCAAGTATAGGAAGTGTTAATCCTGCTAAAGCGACGATCATACCTAGTATTAAGACAGGCTTTTTTCCTTTACGATCTTGATATAGTCCCATTGGGACAGAGAGTAATCCAAACATGATAAATCCCATGAAGGTTACCAAGCCTGCCATAAAATTTGATAGTTGATATTCAGCTTGTAGCTGGCTTGTTAAAGGCCCAACAACATCGCCAAATCCCATACAAAGGAAGGCTAAGAAAATTGGACCTGATTTTAAGTAATTATTTTTCATGTGTTTATAATCTGATTTTGTTACCATATGGAAGTCCTCATAATAATCAGCTTCCTGAGAAAGCTCAATTTATGGCTCACTTCATCGGTTAATTTCGTTCTATTAGTTCTGGTGTTAATTCAATTCTTCTAGTTATTCTTTTCTCAGAGCTTAATATTTCCTCAATTATATCAGTCGTGTGTGTTGCTATTTCCTCTATAGGCTGTGCTACCGAAATGACCTTTGGTAAAGAATAATCGAATAGATCGACATTATCAAAACTCACAAACTTGATATCATTTACTTTGTCCTTATAATAGGTGTTCATTAACCAAATTGCAATTACTGCGATCTGGTTATTCGTAAATACGACAGTGTCAACACCAGATTCAATTAAGGTTTTAAGCTCTCTTTCCGTTTCTTTTTTTAAATCATTATTGTCAACTATTCTAATAAGCTTGTCATTGAAATCGATATTCCTATTTTCTAGAGCCATTTTGTAACCCTCGATTCGATTCTTTATGGAATAGACATCTGGAGTTAAGGTTATTAGTCCTAGTTTTTTAGAATTAGCATCAATCGCTTTTTCAACAGCATTTTTCATCGAAATCTTATTTTCGACCAAAATATAGTTTGCTATTACATCCGGATCTTCTCTATCAAAAAAGACAAGAGGAAAATCTCTGGATAGTAATGCTTTAATTGTATCACTTTGTATAAAACAAGACGCAACTATTAAGGCATCGACTTGACGATTCACAAACATATCAAGCACTTGTGTTTCTTTATCTTTATTCTCATCAGTACTACCAATGAGTAAGTGATAGCCTTTTTCCCAAAAACGATCTTCGAGTAAGCGTCCAATTTTCGCAAAAAATGGATTGGAAATATCAGGAACCAAATAACCAATTGTGTTTGTTTTACCTTTTTTTAAACTCTTGGCAATTTGATTAGGCTGATAGTTGACTTCACGTACATAATCCAATATCTTTTCCTGCGTTTTTTTACTGATATTTTTCTCATCTCCTTTGTTGTTAAGAACAAAAGAAACAGTTGTTTTTGATAGACCTAAATCTTGTGCGATATCTTTAATTGACTTTTTCTTCAATGTGTGCATTTTTACTAAATCGGTTTACTAAATCGGTTTACGAATGTATATATTTTTTTTATTAATGCAAACTTAATCATTTGTTTTGATTGAATTTACTTATAGGATCTAAGGCTTAATGTGCGTTTAATGAGGTGTTTGTGTGTTTGCTATTGAGCGGTTTTACTGTGGGTTTAAGATGAAAGTTATCATCCTTTTAGTCGAAGAATTAAATAAACTAACTTTTTAGAGAAAATGAAGAGAATTTACGATTTCACAACTTTTCTAGTGAAAATCCAACTTCCGATAATGGCAGTAAAAGGAGCAACCAAAATAAGTCCAAAACTACCCACTAGTGTATGGAGAAGTTCACCCGAAACGTAGTTCAGGTTTAGAATGTTGGTCATTGGAGTTCCCTGAGCAATGAAAACCATAAGTAAAGCAGAAAATCCCCCGGAGTAGGCAAGGAGTAGTGTTGTAGTCATTGTACCCACTACCGCTTTCCCAACTTCAAAGCCAGATTGGCGTAATTCCTTTTTACTAATACTAGGATTGTGATTGATGACTTCAGCTTGCGAAGCTGCAATATCCATTGAAATGTCCATTACAGCACCCGATGAGGAAATGAAGACTCCAGCCAGAAAAATATCCGTTAGATTCAGATGAGCAAAACCTGAATAAAGCAAGGTCTCTGAAAAAGGTTTAATGGCACCATGAATATTGAAAAGGTCACCAAAGATAATGGCCATTATGCAAGTGATCGCAATACCGCACATCGCTCCTAGAAATGCAACGATTCCTTTTTTGTTTGTACCTGCCACCAAGAAAATAATAACAGAGGTGAGTAAAGCAACAATGCCTAATGATAAGAAGATAGGAGAGTAACCTTTTAAAAAACCTGGTAAGAGGAGTTTCCAAATAGCCAAACCTGCAAACAGAAACGATAGAATGGCTTTCATACCTGTCCAACCTGCAAAACCAATTAGAAGAATCACGAAAAGACCTAAAAGCCAGAGCTCAACATTAATCCGATAATGATCGATAACATTGGCACTGATTACTTCAGATTGGTCTTCGCTAAGATTTAAGACCGTGAGGGTTTTATCACCCTTCAAAAATATTTTATCGAATTCCATACGACCAACCAGCTGGTTGAAAGCCTGAATTTCGAGCCCTTTAAATTTACTATCCAGAATTCGGATTTGTAATGCCTGAGTTCCCGTTTTCAGAATACCTGTTTCTACAAGTAGGGAATTGTTCGTGTCTAATACTTTTGCCTTTACACGAAGCGTATTTGAATCTATTGTTTTATCAAATCCATTGGGAGCAATGGCTAATCCGATACAAATAAGTAAGAGTAATCCAACTAGGATTAAGTCCGATTTTTGAGGCAATTTGAGCATGAGTTAAAAGTCAAAAGGTGAAAGAGTCAAAAGGTGTAAAGAGGGAAAAGTGAAAAGGTAAATGAGTGGAGAGTAGATCGACTATCAATCTGTTATGATTGGTTATCTTTTTTACTTCTTCACTCATTTACTTCCTTGTTTTTTCACTCATTTACAGCTCTACTTTCTTTCCAGTAATCTGAAGATGTTTTTGGCCATATCGGTATTGTCGTAATAGCCAGTAAAAAGTTCTGCTCCTACACCGATTGCTTTAACAGGAATTGGAGTCGCAGTATGTGAGAATGAAGTCCAGCCAATACCTGCTTTCTGTGATAGAATATGGCAAGCTGCAACCGTTAAAGGATTATAACTTCCATAAAGCAGGTAGAATTGATCATCCTTTTTGAACTCCTTCTTGTAATTCATGCTTTTCTCAAAGGCATTTTTAAGCTGTTCTTTTTCAAAAGTAGAAAGCTCAAGACCTTTATCCTGATCACCTAACCCAAAGTGTTTTTTTACCAAGGCCATGCCATCTTCAAGCTTATAGTTGCCTTTATTGTTCTTTTTGTACTGCTTAACAATTTCTGTGAACCCATCATTGGAAATGTTTTGGTGCTGAAGAAGTTTAAAAGCAGACTGATAATGACTTCCAGCAAAACCTAATGCCATTCCACCTGTTTCATGATCGCCACCAACTACAATTAGAGTTTCTTTTGGATGTTTCTGATAGAAATCAAGAGCAACTTTTATAGCCGCATCAAAGTTGATAACTTCTTTAATGGCTGTAGCTGCATCGTTGGCATGACAAGTCCAGTCAATTTTACCACCTTCAACCATCATGAAGAAACCTTTTTTGTTATCTAGTAATTCAATACCTTTTTTAGTGAATTCACTTAAAGGAATGTCATTTTCAGTTTGATCAATGGCGTATGGTAAAGCCTTGCCACCAACTAAACGTGGCGCAATAGCAATTATCTTATCATCTCCTTTTTTTAATTTATGGAATTCTTTTTTTGTATTTAAAAGGCGGTAACCACGCTTTTTAGCTAATTCGATAGAATTGGTTTGCTTGTTTTTGATTTCTTTATCAGCACCCATGCCAAAATTGGCCATGTTATTGTTTTTATCCAATTTACCATCTCCTTCAGGATGCTTGATTCCACCACCACCAAAATAGTTGAAGTTTGATTTACTCAAATCTAAACTAATGTCGTAATACATACTTCTCGCTGGTTGATGTGCGTAAAAAGAAGCAGGCGTTGCATGATCGATAGATACCGAAGAGACGATTCCAACTTTATAGCCTAAATCTCTTGCTCGTTCTGCTACAGTCTCAAGAGGCTTTTGTTTTGCAGCATCCATTCCAATGGTGTTAATACTGGTTTTATGACCTGTCGAAAGCGCTGTACCTGCAGCAGCCGATCCTGTAATAAATCGATCGGTAGCATTTGTTGTATAAAAACCATGATGAGGAAATTTATTCATCACCAATTTTTGTACTCCATTCTTGCCATCGACTGCAGCTAAATAGGCTTCTGCCGCATTAGATTGTGATAGTCCCATACCATCTCCAATAAAATAGAAAATGTATTTGGGAGCTTCACCTTTGTAATTTTGACGCTGTTTTTCAATAGCTGAGTCTTTAGCACTTGTGTTTAGTGCCAATAACATGATACCTAAAAGGAATAGGCAATTGAGTTGTTTTAACTTAAAAATCATAGTTGATATCTTTTTTTAAGAGTCCTTGAGTAGAATGTATAAAATATTCAGATGTGCATTCTTAGAATTATTAAATTCATTTTATTTGAATGGTTCTGTAAGTTTCGTTCCTTTTATTTAATGAATGAAAAAAATATAATATACATGCTTAATACATCCCCATTTTATGATGATACAATTGACATACGCTATCTGTTAAGCGTATGACAAAGAAGATCTTATGTGGGAACGTATTTTATCTCACAATTGCAGATTTAAAGCAACAATTATGAGATGAAAGTTTGTGTTGAATTAAAATTTCTGAATCGTTTCTTTATTTTTTGTGTTTAAGAAGTTCTTCCCTTCTGGAGTGTATAAATAATCAACATACTCTTTAAAGTAAGTGATGACTTTATCTCTTACGACTTTCATTGTTGAATTAACCAGTTTGTTTTCTTCAGTAAAAGCCTCCGGAAGAACACCAACAGCTGTAGGGATCCATCTTTGTGGAAACATATCTTGAAATTTCCCACCCGTTTTATAGGCATTGAGTTCACTTTGTAGAAGTTTCAATGCTTCATTTTGTCCCTCTTCACTTTGTGAATTTAGGCCTTGAGCTTTTAAATGAGCTTGGATGGCACCCTTATTAGGCACGAGCATGGCAATGGTGTAAGGATCTTGATTATTGTATAAAATACATTGGTCGATATAAGGTGATTGATCAACGAAAGCTTCTTCGATTCCTTCTGGACTGAATTTTTCACCATCGTTAGCAATCAATAAAGATTTAAAACGACCTGAAACATAGAGAAAGCCTTCTTCATCAACATGGCCCATATCTCCCGTGTGTAGCCAATCATTTTTCAGAGTTTCAGCACTGGCTTTATCATTTTTCCAGTAGCCTTTCATCACATTGCCACCTTTAATTACAATTTCACCTTTTTCACCAGCAGGTAAAGCCTTGCCTTGGTCATCACAGATTTTAAAATCCATATTATTCACAAGGAATCCTGACGAACCTAATTTGTGACGATGATGTGCATTGGAAGATATGATAGGTGAAGCTTCTGATAAGCCATAACCCTGATACATTGGAATGCCAATGGCATAGAAAAAGCGCTGTAATTCAATATCTAGAAGGGCACCACCACCAACAAAAAACTTCAAATTACCACCAAAATTGGCTCTAACTTTCGAAAAAAGAATTTTATCGTAGAATTTATAAATAGGTTTTAGGAACTTTTTGGTGCCTTTCCCTTTGTCTATTCCGATTCCGTTGTAACGATAAGCCACATTTAGAGCCTTATTGAACATGCGTTCAACCTTTGGACCTTTAGCTTTAATTCCTTTTTCAATATTCTTTTTAAAATTCTTAGCTAAAGCTGGTACACTTAAAATAATATCTGGTTGAATCTCTTTAATGTTATTAGGGATGTTTTTAAGTGCCTCCATAGGCGATTTACCTTGCTGAACCGCTGCAATTGAAGCACCTTTTAACATGAAACTATAAATTCCTGCCGTATGTGCAAAAGAGTGATCCCAAGGTAAAATAAGCAAGGTTTTATAATGTGGAGGAATGTCCATCAAGCTCGAAGCTTGTTTCACATTGGACGTGTAGTTATTGTGCGAAAGAATAATTCCTTTAGGATCTGCTGTTGTTCCCGATGTGTATGAGATATTTGCATTATCCAGAGCTTCAATAGCTAACCTGCGGGTTTCTAATTTAATTTTGTCATCAGAAGGCAAGTTCTGACCAAATTCTAAAACCGAAGACAGATGGATTTCTTTTGATTCTAACTCAACATCACTGTCAATGACGATAATTTGTTGCAATAGATCTAAATCATTTTTAATCTCTCTAATTTTTGCAAGATGATTTTTAGATACAATAACAATGCTCGATTCAGAATGTTGAAGTCTGAATTTTAATTCGTTTTGTGCATCTAACTTAATAGAAAGTGGGACATTTACTGCACCGGCATATAAAATACCTAACTCGGCAAGCACCCACGCATTTCTACCTTCTGATAAGAGGCCTATACGATCGCCTTTTTTGATACCCATGGCATATAATCCAGCTGCAAGCAGATGAACTTCGGTGTGAAGTTCTTTATAGGATTGTGAGGTATATGCTCGTTCGGTTTTTTCCCACAAAAATGGGTTATTGGGGTATTGTTCTACGCTTTTTTCGAAGAGTTGAATAATCGTCTCCATATATGTTTATATCTTCAATAAATGACTTGATAGTAAAAGAGAATCTTTTATTAATGAAGCCAAATTTAATATTTTCCCACTAAATTCTCTCATCCTTTACAAATACCATCTATTCTAAATAAGAAGCGCAGTTATTTATTGTAAAGCAGGCGGTGTGTTTTCTTAATAATATAGTCTGTAAACTAGAGGCGTAGGTGTGTTATTTAGAAAAAAATGCGAATCCAAATAGCCTGAAAAAGAGGAATATATACAGTCACTATTTGTATTCCTTTTTTAGAATATCTAATTTTATCACCGCTCTTAAATCAGACAAAATGATCTGAATATGAACTGATTTGAGACAGAAAAACCAAACAAACAACTAACCAAATAAAACTAATTTTTGAATGAGCAATTTGGAGAACCATTTCAAAAAGTTCCGAAAGAATACGGTGGGTAACGAAGCCCGATTTTATTCACCTTTTGGCAAGCAGACTATCGTTTACGGTGATTGGATTGCTAGTGGACGACTATACAAACCTTTAGAAAAAAGAATGCTAAAGGATTTTGGCCCCTATGTTGCGAATACGCATACTGAGACCAATGTTACAGGAACTTTAATGACTCAAAGTTACCATGAAGCTCAGAACCTAATCAAAAAACATTGTAACGCCGGACCTAAGGATGTTTTAATGCATGCTGGTTATGGTATGACGGCTGTTGTTGTAAAACTTCAACGTATTTTGGGATTAAAGGGTTGTGGCCCTATGAATTCTAAAACGTGTTTAAAAGATAAAGAGAAGCCTGTTGTGTTTATCACGCATATGGAGCATCATTCAAACCAAACATCATGGTACGAAACCAATGTAGATGTCGTGGTTGTACCTCCAGGAAAAGATTTGAAAATCGACTTGAATGAGTTGGAAAAGCAGCTAGAGAAATATGCCGATCGTAAAATGAAGATCGGTTCATTCAGTGCTTGTTCAAATGTAACAGGTATTATTACACCATATCACGAAATGGCTAAAATGATGCATAAGCACGGTGGTATCTGTTTTGTAGATTTCGCGGCTTCTGCTCCTTATGTTGATATTGATATGCATCCTGCTGATCCAGAGTGTAAACTTGATGGTATCTTTTTCTCACCGCATAAATTTCTTGGAGGACCAGGTTCTTCGGGAGTTATGATTTTTGATTCTGCACTTTACGATCCAGAATCTGCTCCAGATCATCCAGGAGGAGGAACGGTAGACTGGACTAACCCTTGGGGAGAATACAAATTTGTAAACAATATTGAGGCTCGTGAAGATGGTGGAACCCCTGGCTTCCTTCAGTCCATTAGAACTGCTTTAGCAATTGATGTAAAAAATCAAATGGGAACCGATAAGATGGAAGCTCGTGAAGAAGAGTTACTTGATCTTGCATTTAAATTGATGCGTGAGGTTGATGATGTAACAATTCTAGCAGATGATGGTCAGAAACGAATTGGCGTGATGTCATTCTATATCGAATACATTCACTTTAACTTGCTCGTAAAATTGTTGAACGATCATTTCGGAATTCAGGTTCGTGGTGGTTGTGCTTGTGCGGGTACTTACGGTCACTTTATGCTTGATGTAACTCACGAGAAATCACAGTCAATTACTTGTGAAATTTCAGCTGGAGATTTAACGCATAAGCCAGGATGGGTCCGATGGTCTTTACATCCAACGACGACAAATAAGGAGGTGACTTACTTTGTAGAGTCTATCAAGAAAATCATCGCCAATTTTGATGAGTGGAAGAAAGATTACGAGTATAGTAGTAAAACAAACGAATTTACCTACGTTGGTCCAAACAAAGTAAAGAAAGAAGTTCGTATCGATGACCTGTTTAAGCTGTAATAGCTGATTTATTAGACTCAACTAAACCTTAAATATCAACTCTTCTTATTGCATTGCAGTAGGGAGAGTTTTTTTGTTTTTATATCTTTGATAAAGTGAGAAGGTGTGATATTTTATTAGAATCACACATGAGTGATAAATATTTACAAAAAAGAATTGATTTGTACGATATAATAGGAGACATACACGGAGAGTTTGAAAGCTTGGAGACCATGCTTCAAACATTAGGATATAGAAAGGAAGCTGGAGTTTACACACATCCCGAAAGGAAAGCCGTTTTTGTGGGAGATTTTGTGGATAGAGGATTTCGTGTGATTGATAGCCTTTGCTTGATAAAAAACATGGTTGATCATGGTTCAGCTTATGCCATAGTTGGTAATCATGAACTCAACGTTTTAGCTTACTATACCAAAGATGAGGAGGGGATTCCTTTGCGTGAGCATAGTTTGAAAAATAAAGCTCAGATTAGAAGAACCTATCTTGAATTTCAGGCTAATAAGGAGGCAAAGAAAATCTATTTGAAATGGTTAAGATCTTTACCCTTATTTCTGGAGTTTGATGGCTTTAGAGTTGTGCATGCTTGTTGGGATCAGGAATCGATCGACTTAATTAAAACGAAACACCCTGAAAATAGATTGAATAAGAAATTTCTTCGAAAAATTTATGCAAAAAAGGGAAAGCTGTATGATGCTTGCATGCTTTTGCTGAAAGGACGAGAGTTTGCTTTACCTAACGATCTGGTTATTAAAGATAGCTATGGTATCAAACGTAATATGTTTCGAATAAAATGGTGGACACCAATGGAAGGGGAGAGCTTTAGTTCTTTGGCCTTTGGGAATCGGTTTAGCTTGCCTGATTATACCATTCCTACTGAACTTTGTGTAGAAATACCGCCTTATTCGGAAGAGGAGTTACCTGTGTTTTTTGGTCACTATTGCTTGAATGGACAAGCAGGTGTTGTGCGCAATAATTTATGTTGTGTCGATGCTTGTGTTGCTAATGGAGGACATCTTGTAGCATACCGTTGGGATGGAAAAACGGAGTTGAATCAAAACAATATGGTAAGTGTAAAGAGCTAAGTAACTCTTTACACTTTGTCTATTTAGAAAGTAAATGCAAAATCGAGGCTAACAAGCCATGCACTCAAGCCATCACTTCTATCGTAATAAGCGGTTCTTAAACCAATACTTTTGAACTGAGCCTGCTTATTTTTTCTGAATGGAGATTTAAAACTCCCAACACCCATTACTGGAGAATATTGCAAGCCCAAACCTATTTTAGTACTATTCAAATTCGATAAATCGTAATCAGAGGTGTAGAATTCAGGTCTTTGTGTGTTACTCGCTTGACCAAACTCGTAGAAATCGTCAGCAGCTGTTTGTGTGTGATATCTAAAAAATGGCGAAGCGATAAGCGATGGCGTTACTTGCATAGGTAACTCTATACTAGCCGTATGTGCTGTTATTCCCCAACTATCGGTATAAAAACGGTAGAAGGTTCTTAGGCGCATAAAATCGTTTAAATAATAATTCCATCGCATAGAGATCGGAATTTTCAGGCGATTGTCCTCTAGTTTTTCTACGAAACTAAGATCTTTTAAGAGATCGTCAGATTTACCAACGGCATCGTCGAAATAGAAACGATGGAAAGGTGTACTTAGAAGACCCGATTGTGAAACGACTTCAGCAGAGAATAAAGCCTGTAAGCGTTTGTTAATGACTTGAGAATAGCTAAGGCCAAACTTCATTGTAGAGCGTTTGTCATCTTTCAGATTTGCTTTAGCCGTCCCTCTAACTTCAGTAGGGTATAAAAGTTGCCAAGTATCATTCATGTAAAGGGCATCGAAGCTTAGAGATCGATTTTTGTCCTTTGAATTTAGCGTATAAGAACCACCAAAGTTGAATGAAGTAACATCATACTCAACTGAAAAACCTGCCATTAAACTGTAAGCATTTCCTGAATTCAATAAGTTTCTGTTATATGCAGCATTAATGTGCGAGCGAACATCCATGCTCGAAGCTCCAGATTTGTTGCCATCGAAAATATCGATATTATCTGTCGAAGCAGATGAATAAATATCAATTCCAAAGTTCAAATCTAAGCTAGATAGAGAATCCATTGGAAGATGAACCACAAAAGTAGGGGCTATATTCTCTAATTTTTCAGTTCCGCGTCCACCTGTAACAGGCGAATGATCGCCATCCTGATCGTAATAGTTAAAAAGGAAATTGACCTCAGTATCTTTGAGTTCAGCGGCTGATTTTTTTATCTTCTTACGTTTCTCATTTTGTTTGTCGTCAATACTGTTTTTATCAGTTTGCGCCATGGTCATGAATGAAGCTCCCATTAATGCCACAAGTAGTATGGTTTTATTTAATTGCATCCACAACCTCCTCCTGACTTACCACCATTTGCGCCGGCAGCACCTTCTCGGTACGATTGAAAATTCGATTCATAACTTTCAAGTTTTTTAGCTTGAAGCGCCATTTCCTGATCATTAAGCTTTGCTTTTTGGTAGGCAGCAACTGACATACATGAGTTGAGACCAAACAATACGCATAAACCTCCAAGTAGGAGCTTGCTTTTATTCTTATTTCGCATATTCTTTTCCAATTTGGTATTTGTGGTTAATAATTGGTTTTTTGATATAATCTAATTGTAAGTTTTCCGATGTTAATAGTTCTTGTTTATCCGTAATCATGAGGCATTCAATGCCTTTTAATCGGTTAATTAATTCTAATCCTTTCTCTTTACCCAAAACAAAAACAGAAGTGGCTAAAGCATCAGCCAGTTCAGCATTGGGACAAATAATACTCACACTACTTAAGCCTTTAACAGGATATCCCGTTCTGGGGTCGATAATATGTGAATACCTTTGGCCGTTTATGGTCACAAATTTCTCGTAATTACCTGATGTAACAACAGCCGTTTCGCTAATATTAAGCCAAGAAAAAACCTTCCCTTTTTGCTTAGGATTCACGATGCCAATTTTCCAATCTTTACCGCCTTCATCTTTTCCCCAGCTGATTAAATCTCCAGAGGCATTAACCAAAGCACCTGTTAAGTTCATTTTCGACATGATACCAAGGGCTTTGTTGGCAGCATAACCTTTACCAATAGCTCCAAAACCAATCTTCATTCCTTTTTCCTTAAGAAAAACCGTTCTCTTTTCAGGATTAAGGATGATGTTTTTATAGTTGATTTTTGCTACAGAAGCTGCTACTGCACTTGAATCTGGTAATTCTTTCATCTTTCCATTAAAACGCCAAATTTTATCCATCGAAGCATAACTGATATCAAATGCACCACCTGTTAATTTTGAAATTTTAATTGAGCGACGAATCAAGTTGAATAGTTCCTGGTCAACAACAACAGGTTTTACCCCTGCATTCTTTATAACTTCAGATGTTTGTGAATTAGTATCCCAAGACGAAATTAAATTTTCGATTCGCTTGATTTCTGTAATACCTGCTTCTATAGCCTTCATCGCCTTATCTTGATCTGGACTTACCGCCGTAAGCTCAAAACGAGAACCCATTAGTAATAACACTTTGGTATGAGACTGTTTTTGTCCTAAAGTTATTAGCGACAGAAAAATAAGAAGTGATGCTAGAATAGATTTATTCATCTTACTTGTTAATCTGTGATTTGATGTGATCGATATATTGGCTGGGATTTAAACGTTTATAGCCTGTTTTTGCAATAATGTTTAAGTCTGAATCTAGAATGATGATGGTAGGAAATTGACCATCCCGATTATATTTTTCTGCTAAATTCTCGTTGTATTGTGTTTGTTCTTTACTTAATCGATTTTTCTTTTTACGAGGAAAATCAATATCTACAAGAACGAATTCTTTGTTAACGAAGGATTCAAACTCGGGTGTATCTAATATTGTTTTTTTTAATAAAATACACGATCGACACCAGTCTGATCCTGAAAAATTCATGAAGATGAGTTTGTTTTGTTCTTTGGCTACCTGTGTTGCCTTTTCAAGTTGATCGGCTTGTGAAAAGCTATTTAGTGATGCAAATAAAACCAGAAAGAAGCTGATTAATATTGTTTTAAAATTCATGAGCTAATAATTCAAGATTGATATAATGTGTTATTTGACTTAATCAAATATAAGAAAGAATATATTGATGTATCTGGATAAGTTGTTAAAAAAACGAATTAAACTCTATTTTTTATCGAATAGGAAATTGATTTAATCGATGATGGGAGAAATTTCATTTTATGGATATAGGTGTTTAAACAACTTTACTTAAAAGGTTTATAATTGAATATTTGCTCCTCTGTTCATAAGTAAATTATTGGTATTGGCTGAAATAAAGAATTTTAACCAATTTTTACCTGTATTTGATCAAACTAATGAGATGGAAATAATACATATACGATATTAAAATCGTATTTTAAAAGGTACAATTCTCTATTATTCAGCTTTAAACCATATACCATGATACACAAAATGATGAAATGTATTATTGGTAGGTATTATTTGATACTTGCCATATGGGTTGGCACGACCGGAATTACAAGTGCTCAGGAACAATTTACACAAGATTCTCTTTCTCGCACAGATGTAAATGTTCAAAAATCGGAAGTAAGTCAGAAACAAGACAGTCAGAAAATGAATGGGATTCCTATTGGTTTGTTTGCCTACAACAAATGGGTTGACTTGAATGAAAATGAGGTGGCTGAAACGAATGAGTTTTTTGGTTTGGGAAAGGAATCCTTTTCCAAGGGAGAAGCAATTAGTGCATCCTTATATGATCCTAGCATTGTTAATGGTACAAAACTAAAACTTAGAATTTGGGATACAAGTGGAAATTTAATACGAACTGTTCGTAAGAACTATACAAGTGATCCTCTGTTTACCTATTCTAACTTTGATGCTTTCCTTCCTGTGGGAAAATATATTTTAACAGTAAATCCAGAAGGCCTTGGAACAACTTATCAGATTAAATTCGATTTAAAAGAACCTAGTGGAATGGCTTTCTTAAAGATTAGAAAGAAATTATTGCCTGAAAGTTTTCACTTATTTAAAGAGTGGATTGATGAGGATGGAGACATGAAAATGGATAGTGTCGAAGTTTTAGGCTTAAACCAAAATCAATATGATTTAGGTCATGTTGATTTGCAGGTTGGATTAAATCTGCCCATGAGTGATGGTGAAGTGGTTTATCAGATTTGGAATTCGAAATATGATTTGATAGCAATGAATATCTCGCGTTTGGATAGTTTGCAACATTACACCATGCGGAAAGATAGCTTAAATGAAGGAAACCAATTTCTTCGAATATTAAAAACGGTTCCTGCGGGAGAGTATCTATTAACGGCATCATTATCTAACAGTAAGCCGGTACAGTATCGCCTTTTAGTTCAAATAAACGATACAATTAAAAGCATTACTGAGGATGAGGTGGTAGAGACAGAATTGCTTGAGCAAATCGATAAAGTTGAAGAACCAGAGCCAGTTGATTCCATTTCTGAAGCACCCAAAATGAAAATGAATGTGAAAGAGAATGTTGAGAATTTAGCTCCAGAATTTAGCAAAGGGCAGCAAGGATTCTTCATCTTTACAGGATTTATGGATCTTAATGAAAATAATAAACAGGAGGTACGTGAGTTCCTAGGAGCCAACCAGGAATATTATTATTCCGAATCAGAGAACGTATTTGCACAGTTTCATTTTAAAGAGTTTGTAAATAGTGAATTGGATTTGAAGATATTTGACAGTAAAGATCAATTGGTTCGTCAACAAATTGGAAGCTATAAAGAATCTCCATTTGTATTTAAGATATCAATTCCCGATGAACCTTTAATTCCGGGAGATTACACATTAATCGTAAAAATTGAAGGTTCAGAGATAAAATATCGTTTTGAATTAAAAATTAAATAAGCAGAGAACTCTGGTTGGGCACTGTAACTTAGCCAGAGTTTTACTGATTTATGAAATACCCATAGATTCAAGGGTATTGTCTAAGTCTATTTGTCAGTATCCATATCATAAAAGAGAATGTAGATAAACCTGCATTCTCTTTTTTTGTTAACTTCGGCAAACTAAAGAATAAAAAAAACTAGGTTGAATATCATTTAAAACAAATGCAAGCAATGAAATTTAATATCTTAATCTTAGTGATGTTTCTATTAGCTTCTTGCCAAACAAGAAGCCAGAAAGATGTTGATACTTATAAGGATGTTAAGTTAAGAATTGATTCTGTTATTGTGAATAACAATTTTAATGGAGTGGTACTTATAACAAAAGACACAACGAAAATATATGCCAAAGCAAAGGGTTATTCTGATATAGAAACAAAAAAACTTATGCGTTTGGAAGATCAATTTGTTATTGGTTCAATTAGTAAACAAATAACGGCTGTATTGATATTGAGGCAATATGAAAAAGGTATAATTAAACTGAATGACGCGATTGGCCAATACCTGACAGGAATAAACCAAGCTTGGGCTGAAGAGGTCACCATTCATCAATTACTAACACATACTCATGGCATTGTTACTTTGAATAAACCATTGGAATTTAAGCCCGGTTCAAACTTCCATTATTCTCAATTGGGTTATGAATTGCTTGCGAATATTCTTGAGAAACTAAGCTCAAAAACATTCAATGAGTTGTCAACTGAATTATTTAACAAATATGGTTTAATAAATACTTTTCATCCAGATAATAATGGATATGGGAACCTTGTGAAAGGGTATGTGGAAGGTGAAAATGGGAAGTTAAAATATTGCTCAAACAGTTTGTCTAATTATGTGCCTGCAGGTTCTTTTATATCAAATGTTCAGGACTTAAGTAAGTGGAATCAATTATTATATTCGGGACAACTAGTCAAAAAGGAAACATTAGAATTAATGCAGATAAAATATGCCACAAGAATTCACCCGATTTTTGACAAAGTGGATTACGGCTATGGTTTATTGTTTAAAGATGGAGAACAGCACATGCAAATTGGAGCTTTAGGTTATTCTCCAGGTTTTGTTTCAGCATGCTATTTTTACCCTCAATTAAACATGAATGTAGTTGTTTTGGAAAATACAGCAAATCATTTGTATAAGTTTAGGAAGACATTTAAAGTTCATACTGAAATAATGGGATTAATAAAAAATGAATGCCTAATACTTACGCCTTAATTATTATCACATAATGCTTGCTAGAGTAAAATCTTCTAATGTAAAGCAATATCAATTTTGTAGTTATAAAGTTTTCGTTGGAAAGATAAATTACATTCATAATAATCCGGTAGAAGAAGGTTTGGTTTCCTATCCAGAAGATTATGTGTATAGTAGCGCAAGAGACTATAGAGGAGATAAAGGCATTTTGAATGGCGTAATTGTGGTGATGTAGTAACCACACGATAAAATCGTGCGGCAGCGGATAAATGAATTAAAGTTTGATGAATAAAACGAATAACACAAGATTTAATAATAAAGAAAATCCCTACTTTATAATTATAGGATTGTTAATAGTAGCATTTTCAATTCTGATATTCAGTGAATCAAGAAAAGAGAAAGATATTGAAACTCATGGTTTTGATAATGTAGCTACAGTTAGTAGTTATAAGTACGTAAGTTATATTGACAATGCTAGATCTCAAAATAGAATTTCCTTTTATCGGATTGGTCTTGATTATCAATACAACGGACATAATTATTCAGTAACGCTTGAATTGCGACCGAATGAGTTTAAAGACAAAATAGGATACGAACTTAATAAAGGAGATGAAATCGCTATTAGACACTCCTCGTTGAACCCTAAAAATGTGACTGTAAACTAGCTTAACAGGAGTGCTAAAATTCAAATAGAAAACGTCCTGAATATAATTTATAAATGAGTGATGAAAAAATAATGCGCTACAACAAAAGTAATTGTTGTACAACCCCGCTGCCGCACGATTTTATCGTGTGGTAAGTAATAAAAATAATAAGTTTCATAAGTTAAAATTTAATCCGAGATCTACTATGAGTCGTAATTATAAATGTTATAAAATCCCACTTAGCTTGCGCTAAATGGGATTCTCTTTTTTATATAATCAGATTTACTGCTTGACTATTTTTCTTGTTAGTCGCTTACCATCTTCTAAATCGAATACGATAATATAAATACCTTGATTAAGCTGATTAAGATTTAAGACTTCATTACTGTCAGGATTCTTTTTGTAAAGAATCGTTTTGCCATCAAGACTGTGAATGCTAATACGATCAACTTGTTTTAAGTTATCTAAATGAACTAAGTCTACTACGGGGTTCGGGTAGATTCTTAATTCTTCATCTAAGACATCTTCTATACCAGTAGCATAATCGATGGCTTGTGAATAATCGGAATAGACCTTATTACCCGTAAGCAATTCGCCACTTGTCGCAACAGGTGTTACTGCAAAACGTAGATAGCGCCCAACATCTTCTCGCGAAATGGTGTATTCGAGACTATTTGCTCCCAGAATAGCTGTTTCATTCGTTCCAGATTGATCGTTGGAACGATACCATTCAATGATTGAACTGCCTTCAATATCTCCTTCAACATCGGAGTAGATATACGAGGCTTTTAAAATGTCACCTAGTATGAATTCATTACTAAGAGTTAAATTGCTTGCAACAGGCGCATTTACAAGAGAAATAATGGCATCGGAGTAATCACTGTAAATTGTTTTACCCTTGAGTAGTTCTCCTGTTTGAGCTACTGGTGTAACCGAAAATCGAATGAATTTGTGACGATCATCAGCACCAAGCGTGTAGCTTGTATTGCTTGCGCCATTAATTCCTATTTCATTTAAACCATTAAGATCATCTGCTCGGTACCATCTGTAAACTGATGCTCCTTCTACATCTCCATTTACATCGGAGTAAAAGTAGGAGGCAGTTAGAGTTTCATTCTCTTTGGCCGTGCCAGCTATAAGAGCATCGGTTGCCACAGGAGCAGAAATCACATGAGGTGTCGTTAATTGTTTCGTTGTATAAATATGATATGCTCCAGGAGCAAGTTCTATGTTGGCATCAATATCTGTTACATTGATTTCTTTGCCAGATATGTAGTCGTACCACGTACCCGTTTTACTGAATTTTGGAGAGATAGAACCTTTTTTAACATCAAAGTTACCAATAATGCGTACATCCATATCGGCATGGTTAATTTCAATTCGTTTTAATAACTGGTTCGTGGTCAGTGTAAAATTATCCGATTTAAAGGCAGCTTCTTCTTTTTTGATTTTAGCTAGTGCTGCGAATACCTGGTAAACTCTTTTTCGGTTTGGATTATCCTGATACTCCCACTTGATTGGTTTTTTGCCCGTTCTACCATTTTCATCGATGGATATGTCGTAGCCCAATTCGCCAAACTGCCAAATCATTTTTGGTCCGGGAATGGTTAAGAAGAAAGCAGCAGCCGTTTCAATTCTTGAAAGAGCCGTATTCAGACTTCTTACATTATAACCATCCAAAGAATTTCCTTCTGTAAGGTTGTGGTACATCATTCGTTCTTCGTCGTGGCTCTCCATATAACTAAGTACTTTTGGGCCATCCCAAGCTCTGGTTTTCCAGGAAGTCCAATTGAAATCAGAGCTTTCCCCCTCAGTTGCAGCTCTATAATCATGATTGGCATTTCCCCACATTAGAATACCATGAGCAGCCAATTCTTTTTCTTCGGAATTCTCTGATAAATGTTCGAAAATAACGACAGCATCCGATTTGACATTCCAGATTTCAGTAGCCATTCGTTTCAACAAATCGATTCGTTGCTGGTCGTATTTGCTTCCCCAAGGATCTGATGAATTACTGTGTGGTGTATTTGAGAAACCTTTGGTGAAATCGAAGCGAAAACCATCAATATGATATTCGTTCATCCAATAGGTATTAATTCGATCAACCAAATCTTTTGTAGCCTGACTTGTATGATTAAAGTCGTATCCCCAATGTGCAGCTGGGTTTTCAAAATTATTATCCACATTATACCATGGACTATCAGCGGTCGGCTTAGTCCCATCAAAATACATACGAAGGAAAGGCGATTGACCGAATGAGTGGTTCAAGACCATATCCATTAAAACAGCTATACCGCGTTTGTGACATTCGTTAACAAAGGCTTTGTAATCCTCTTTTGTACCATAAGCTTTATCAGGAGCAAAGTAGAAAGAAGGGTTGTATCCCCATGAGTCATTGCCTTCAAATTCGTTGAAAGGCATCAACTCAATGGCATTAACACCCAATCGTTCCAAATAATCAAGGGTGTCTTTTACGGTTTTAATATTGCCTGTTGCAACAAAATCGCGAATATGTAATTCATAAACAACAAGATCTTGCTCATCAGGAACAACAAAACCAGAATCGGTCCAGTTGTAGCTGGTTTGCGCAGTTTGGAAAACACTTGCAATTTCAGTTGTTTTATCTGCGGGATAGGCTAATAGGTTAGGGTAGGTTTCATTGGAAATGTATTTATCATTCCAAGGGTCAAGTAATTTATCGGCATAAGGATCTGCAATTTTGATATTACCGTCGATAATATACTGGTAGATGTATTCTTTTCCTGCAGTCAGATTGTCGATAGTAATCCAGAAGTGATCTGCATCCTTTTTCATTTGGTAAGTATTGTCGATTTCCCAATTGGAGAAATCACCAATTGCATAGATATACTCTTTATTTGGAGCATATAAGGCAAGGGTAACTGTATTGTCGTCGATATAGTTGATACCAGGAACAATTCCTGCAGGCATTTGCTCTGTAACAACATCTTCTCGAACGAAGAAATGTATGGTCTCTCTGGCCTCTTCTGATCCAGCCGTTGCAAGGGCCACTAATTCGTGAGTTCCGCTTACTGCTGTTTGTATGCTTGTACTAATTTCACTAGTAGTTGTTGTTTCTTGCTGTACACCATCAAGAAATAAGGTTAGATTATCGTTTGCCGTAGCCTTAACTTCTACTTGAAACGATTGGTTTTTTGTGACCATTGTGTCATCAGCAGGAGATGCAAAACTGACGTTTAACCCTTCCTGAAATATCTTAATCGTCAGGTCGTTGGTTTGAGAACTACCATCACCTGAGCGAAAAACTAAAGTAATGTCAGTAACAACTTCACCATTTGCTACAGAATAATAATCTGTGATATTTGGCGTAATAACCAACTCGTATATTCCGTTTCCTTTATTGGTTAGTTTGGGTTGAGCATTATTATCTCCCCAATTACCTATTACATGTTGCCAATCGGTACTCCCTTCAATAAAAACACCTGTGTGAGCATACAGTTCTCCAGAAAATGCTCCTAATCTGGAATCTTTTGATGAGTCAAAAGTGATTGTGATTTCAGAATTGACATTCGGAAATTCGGGTTCAGTTGTAATTTGACCGAATCCTATTGTGGGAACCAATAGGAGGCATAAAAGGATGTATTTGTAGAGTTTCTTCATAATTATCTTTTTTTAGACCAAATTCTTAACCCACGAGGGGAGAGTGGTAATTGTTTTTTAATTGATAATTAAATCAAACTTGAAAAAAAAGCCGCCCCCAGGGGCGGCTTTAGAAATTTATCTTATTTGAATTATTCAAATGTTCCAGACTCAGTACTAAAGTTAAGTTTAACTTTCTGTCCTGTTGTAATAGGAGCTCCAGGTAAATCATTACCTGTTCCTCTATATTCAATCTTTCCAGACAATACACTAAACTCAGCTTGCCACCAGTCTACTAAGTTACCACCATTATTTGTTAAAGTAGTAGCTGTAACATACATTCTTGCATTATCATCAGCAACTGCTGCAGGAGAAACAAGAATATTAGGGTCTGCATCAGGAGTGAACAAGAATTGGCCACCGTCCCAATTTCCAAACGCACTTCCTTGTGCATATATCACAGGATCTGTGATTTGAATGGTATTGGTTAAAAGGTTTACAACAACCATTTTATAACCAGCAGTTCCACTTGGAATGTTATCACCACCTTTGTTCCAAACTCCATTAGCACCAGCATCTCCGGTTTTTCCGAACTCACCACCATTCCATGCTTTTGCAGAATTAAATTTCAATTCTGAATCAGCATCAAACCAAGCAATTTTCCAGAAAAGATGTGGGTTACTATGTACTGGAATCATTTCCATTACAGCAGCATCAGCCCAATTCCATCCAGGAACAAAGCTACCATTAATGTAAACTTCTGTAGGGAATACAGGTTTAGCTACGATCGTATAAGTTCCAGCATTAAGATTTACAGTAATATCGAAGGCAGCATCTCCACCATCAAAAGTAATATTACCATTGAAATTCTTAGGTCCTAATATTCCAGTGTTTCCGTCTTCTTTTACATTTCCCCAATCAAGGTCGCCCCAGCTTTGTTGTCCTATAAATTTGAACTTTGCACCATCTTGAAGTACCTTCTCAATCGTGTAAACACCTTCGCTCACTTTTGTCATTTCAACTGCATTGTTAGCATCCCAAAATGGGTCTGTCGAATTGTAACCTCCTACAAGGTAAAGTTTTTCGTAATCAGACACATAAGTCGTTGAACCTACTGTATGTGACGAAATAGCAAGGGTACTTGATACAAAATCAGCTTCAACCTTATACCATCCTGTTTCACCTGTAAACTTGAAGTTTCCAGCATCGTCGCCAGCAGCTACTATGTTTTCAGATTTAGTTGCAAATTTGGCGAAGTTATAGTCATAACCACCGTCTTCTTGCTTATCAGAAAACTTAAATAAACCATCTTTTGTAAGTTTCAGATACTTCGAGAAGATGTTGGCTGCACCATAAGCTTTTAAGGCACCTGTTACTTCAGCAGAAGTTGTAGCTGATCCATAGATATATAATTCAGCAGGAATCGGTACATCAAGATAAGGCGTTACCTTCATTGAAAAAGAAGCAGAGTACAAACTATTAAGATCTTCGTTAGCAAAAGCTCTAATTCTTACTTCAAGCTCTACCATTTTGGCAGGAGCATATCTGTTAGAAATCAAAGTGTTTAGACCACCTACTGTGATTGATGTTGTTATATCATTAACGCGATCGAACTCTAAAGGGGCTTTAAACTCATTACCTACTGTGTCAATTTGTACATAGTATCGAACTCCAATAGGGTCTGCGTATGTAGCAGCAGTCCAGTTTAATTCTACGATAGCATTTCCTTCATTTTTCTTTTCAAGAACAAGGTCTATCTCTTCAGTTATTTCCTCAAGAACAGGAGCCGTTCCTTGAACAGGCTCCGTTACATTAGGCGTGTCAAAATCGTCTTCACACGCGATAAAAAGAACAGCTAATAGCGATATAAATAGATATTTTATATTTTTCATTTTTATTCAATTTTACCAGTTTGATTAATAAAGTCAAGAATTATAGTTTTCTCGCCTCCTTCAATGCTAAATCTTTCCTGATCATCGCCAGCTTCTCTGTATTCAATTTTACCATCAAGGAAAATGAACTCAGCATGCCACCAGTCTCCAATATATGGATGGGTTACATGAAGTCTTAATTCTGCAGCAGAAAAGTTGTCTTTAGTTAAAGACATTGTTTTATTCTCAGCATCTAATACGAATTTATTCTCCTCGACAACAGAACTTGTTGGCCATGCACCAACTACATCACCACAAACATAAACGTTAGCAGGTTCAATTAGTAGTTTGTTATTAGCCAAATCGACACCAACTGTATAGTATCCAGCAGTTCCAGGAACAGGAATGTCTACACCTCTGTCTCCATCAGTTCCTAAAGTATATTCACCATTAACTGGATCACCAATTCTTCCAATAACACCTTTAAAGTTAACATCAGAACATATTTTAAAGCTTCCTGTAGCTTCCATCCAGATAATCATCCAATTATCATCATCTTCGCTATGAACTTTGTTTAGCTTAAGCTTATTATTTTGTGCGACACGTCCTACACCATCACCAAATAGGTATAATGTGTTTGGCGCAAATAGAATATCCAAGTAAGGCGTTGTTTTAAAGTTTAATACTGATGAGTATTGTTCATCAACTCCTTTAAGAGAAGAGCTTTTAACTCTGGCATAAACGGTCGCTTCTTCGTCAACTGGTAATAATAATGACTCTGTAAGCAGTTCATTAATCGCTCCTACTGTAAATGTGAAAGCATTGTCAGCCGCATCAATATCAAAAGTAACAGGTGTTGTAAATTCAGTTGTTGTAGCAAACTGAAGTTCATGCGTCACAACAATGTCTACACCATAAGTTGCAGGCGTATAAGAAACTTCGATATTTTCAGTTTTTGTAGCTTTTGATATCGCCAAAGTTTCACCAAAGCCTACAATATTTGTTGCTGGTGTATACTCTGAATCATTTAATTTCAAAATATCATCATCTTCGCAAGAAAAGAAACTCACAGCGAGAAGCAATATTAGTATATATTTAAAATTCTTCATATCGTGTTTTTTAATCTATTAATAACCTGAGATATTCGACAGATTCGGATTTGCATTTAAATCTGACGCTGGAATAGGAAATACATTGTATTTGGCATCTGTAGCTTTTCCATTAGCTACAGCACCTTTCCAAGGCCATGTGTAATCGCCATCGGTCAATTTACCAAAACGAATAAGGTCAGTTCTTCTATGACACTCCCAGTATAACTCACGTGCTCTTTCGTCAAGAATAAAATCTAAAGTTAATTCAGACTCAGTAATGTTTCCTGATGTATTGCCATAAGCTCTTTCTCTAAGTTGATTAATGTAACCAACAGCAGTTGTTGTATTACCACCTGTACCACCACGTAATACGGCTTCAGCATACATTAAGTAAAAATCGCCTAATCTGTAAAGAGGAAAGTCAGTATCTGGAAACGATAGACTTGATCCTACAGCACCAGTTGAAGTAATATTCTTGAACTTACGAAGAGCATATCCATCTCTAAAGTTAAAGATATCGCCAATCTCTAGGTTTTGACCTTCTGTAAAGAACATACCTCTGCTATCTGTACCTGTTACATCTGGGAACAATTCTACAAAAGCTTTTGTAGTTCTGTTACCACCCCAACCTCCGTCGATTCCAGATTCGCTTGCAGGCATATCACCACCAACAGTAGAGTGAAGTAAAAATGTCATACCACCCCAAGTTTGAGTGCTGTTTCCATCAGAAGTGATAGGGAAGATGATCTCATTTGTTCTTAAGTGATTGTCAGCTAAGAATAAATTGGCATAATCAGATTCAACAGAGTAACCACCACCAATTATTTTGTTAGAATAAGTGATTGCTTCTGTGTATTTAGGAACACCGATATATACTTCAGCGTTTAAATACATTTTAGCTAGAATAGCCCATGCTAATCCTTTATCTGCTCTACCATACTCATTGGTCATTGGCTCAGCTAAATCGCTCTCAATGCTTGTTAATTCAGTTTCGATGTAATCAAATAGTTCCTGCTGAGTAGCCATTTCTGGAAAGAAAAATGAACCTAAATCATCCTTTTCCGTTACAAATGGACCACGTCCGAACATGTCTAACATATGATAGTAACTTAATGCTCTTAAAGCACGAGCTTCGTCACTAAAGGCCTTGTAGTCAGATTGTCCTTCGGTTAATTTAATCAAGTTGTTACAGTAGGTAATTTGAAGTGCGATACGATAATACATCGCTTGAACAAATTCATTGGCACTATCCCAATCCTGATCATGTAAATCTCTTAAGTTTCCATCATTCCAAGCACAAATAGCTTCATCAGTTGGAAGTTCTTGGTGATTCCATAGTAGTCTTAAATAAGATGAGAAACCACCATTAATACCACTGATATCTGGTTCTGAATCGACACCTTCTTGTCCACCTAAAATTAGACCAGCATAACATTTTGCAAGAAGTTGTTTATACGACTCTGCATCAGTTAATATATTATCGCCCGTTTTTATATCCTCATCTAGAGGTACCGTATCCAAATCATCAACACACGACACACATGCAAAAAGTAATGCAAATGTTATCATGATATAATTTGTTTTAAAATATTTCTTATTCATAACTAATAACATTTATCAATTAAAATTTCACGTTTAAACCGAACAAGAATGTTCTTGGTCTTGGATATACATCATTGTCAATACCACCATTAACTTCAGGATCTAATCCACTATAGTCAGTTATTGTTAATGCATTTTGAACCGTCGCAAATGCTCTTGCATTAAAATCAAAACCAACTAGAGGCTTCAATAATTTTGTGAAGTTGTATCCAAGAGTAATGTTATCTATCTTTAAGAATGATGCATCTTCAAGGAAATAATCAGAGTATTGCTGTGCGGTTTCGAACTTTGACTTATTAATCTCAGATGGCATGTTGGTTAAGTACTCATTCACGGTCATTTCCTGGTAGCGACCACCCACAATAACATTGTTGTAAATTTGGCCACCAATTCCAATTCTACCATTAAATCCGAAATCGAAATCCTTATACTTAATGTAAGATGAGAATCCCATATTGTAATCCTGTGCAGGATCTTCTGCGTAGTATTTATCGTCAGATGTTATTTGACCATCCTTATTTCTATCTACATATAAACCTTCAATTGGTTTGCCACTAGCATTATATACTTGTTCGTATACATAAAACGTATTTAATGCGTGACCCACTGCATTTTTCTGGATTTTATTTCCAACTCCAACACCGTTAATATCTCCTACATCTATCCCTTTATAATTAGGATCGTCGTAGTTTGTTAAACGAGTAACTTCGTTTTTGTTATAAGCCAGGTTAAATCCAACCTCCCAATATAAATCATCACTATTCATTAGGATACCATTTATAGAGAATTCAAAACCATTATTCTCAAGGTCTCCAACATTAGTTAGTAGTAAGTCGGTGAAATTGGTTCCGGCAGGAACAGGAATCGTATTTAATAGGTCCTCAGTTTTACGTTTGTAAATATCAAGCGAACCATTAATTCTGTTATTTAATAATCCAAAGTCGAAACCTGCATTATAGGTTGTTGTTTTTTCCCACTGTAAACCTTCATCGTATCCATCAGGTCTTATTAGAGTATAAAGCTGATTGCCAAATTGATATCTGGTTTGAGAATCACTTAATCGGTAAAGTCCCATATAAGGATAGTCACCTTTATTTAGCTCTTGCTGACCTGTAATACCATAACCTAATCGAACTTTAAGGCTGCTAATGGCTTCAATATCTTTAATAAAAGCTTCTTCACTCATTCTCCAGGCAAAAGCTGCAGAAGGGAAGGTTCCCCATCTGTTATCTTCGTGGAATCTTGAAGATCCATCTTTACGAACAGTAGCTGTTAAAATATACTTATCCATAAAGGTATAATTGGCTCTACCAAAGAAAGAAACGAGATAGTTCTCAGTTTCATTTTTTGCATCTTTAAAAGGGTCGTTGTTTATATCAACGATGTATTCTGAAGATTTAGACCAAAAGTGTTGCCACTCGTAACCACCCATTACGTTTATTTTACTATTTAAAGATGGAAGGTCCTTATTGTAAGTCAAGTAAAAATCGACAAGTTCATTCTTTTTCTCTTGAGTAAAATCTTTATTCACTTCTGAAGATGCAGTTCGTACCCACGCAGCTTCCGTGTCTGTGAGAACTTTACCTTCACTATCAGAATAGTCATATCCTAATTTCACACTTGCTTTTAAATCAGGAAGGAAATGTAATTTATAGTCAGCTTGGAAATCTGCAATAACTCTGGATACATCAGATTGATCATTTTTTTGCTGAAGTTGAGCAACTGGGTTACGTGTTCCATTTACGTTTCTAGAACCATCGCCCATTAACCAAGTTGTATAGCCTCCATAAATACCGGTCTTATTAAAAACCGACTGAGTTGGATCATAGCGTAATGCATTTCCTATGGCTCCTTTGTCAGCAAATCGATTTTCAATCTTCATGTATTTTACACCCATATTTATTTTCAGATGATCATCTAAAAAGCTAGGATTCACATTTACTGTTCCTGTAGTTCTCTGCATTTCAGAAGTCTGTAATATACCGTTTTGATCGGTGTAACCAGCAGAAACTCTAAATGGAATATCTTTGTAAGAACCTGAAATACCAATATTGTGCTCTTGACCTGATGCATTCTTGTAAATTTCATCTTGCCAATCAGTTGATGCAGTTCCCATTAATGCAGGATTAACCGATGAGTTTGTTAAAGCTCTTTCATTAACCAAAGCTCTATATTCATCAGCATTTAAAACATCAATTGTTTTCTTGATTGTTCCAATTGAAAACTTGTTATCGTAAGTGATCTGTAATTTCTGACCCGATTTTCCTTTTTTAGTTGTTATAAGAATAACACCATTCGAAGCACGTGAACCGTAAATAGCTGTTGATGATGCATCCTTTAATACGGTAAAAGTTTCAATGTCATTCGGATTTAAAGAACTTAAGACATTACTCATACCATCAATTCCTTTACTATCTAATGGCATTCCATCAATAACAATTAAAGGATCGTTGCTTGCAGACATTGAAGATCCACCACGAATTCGAATTGTTGATCCAGAACCTGGGGCACCACCATCACTGATAATTTGTACACCAGCTACTTTACCAACAATTAAATCTTGAGGAGAACTCGTTGATCCTTGGTTAAAGTCATCTGATTTTACTGAAAAGACAGCACCTGTAGCATCGTCTTTTCTTACCTGTCCATATCCAATTACGACAACTTCGGAAAGGTTTTCGGTGTCAGCAGCTAAAACAATATTTAAGTGATTTTGGCTCCCAACAATTGCTTCCTGTGTTTTATACCCAATAAAAGAAAATATTAGAGTGGATGTGGCATCGGCAGATACAGTGAATTTACCATCAATGTCTGTACTCGTACCTACAGTTGTCCCTTTAACAACTACAGAAACACCGGGAATTCCCATGCCATCTTTTGCATCGGTAACAGTTCCAGTTACTACTCTTTCCTGTGCTTGCGAAATGGTAATTGAGCATACCATAACCAACAAGAGAAGCAGCTTTCTGAACATACTAATGTTAAGTTTCATAAATGTAAAATTTAAGATAAATAAGAAGTTAGATGATTATGGTAGTGTCTGATATACTATTCAGATTTAAAACGTTTCCGTTTATATATGAATATATTTCAATTACCCTACCATTTGATTTAGTTATTAGCATACATTTATTGAACTCAAGGTTTCCGACTATGAATCTTCCTTTTGTATGCTATTTATTTAACCAAATCTTAAGTTAGCCTTAATTGTTTTCTGGTTTAAAGATAGAAAGCGTGTCATTAATCATTTAATTGAATGATTGTTAAAATCCCTTAAAATCGTCGCAAACGTCACCGCAAACGTTTGATATGTCAATATGTCGATATATTGATGTGATGTATTGTCATGAGGTTAAAATTTATTGTTGATTTATTACTATATTTACACTAATCAGTTTGATATTTAATATCTGATTGCATCTATACCGAATAGATTATGAGTGTCTTAGTAGGACTGAGTTGTAGTAGTAATATAAGGATAATTTATGAGAAGTGGACAAGTAACGATTAAGGATATTGCTAAAGAATTGGGAATTTCAGCTTCAACAGTTTCGAGAGCTTTAAAAGATCACCCGGACATAAGTGTTAAAACGAAAGAAGCTGTTAATGCATTAGCTAAAAAATGGAATTATAAACCTAATGCAGTAGCACTTAGCCTAAGGAGTAGTAAGAGTCATGTTATTGGCGTTATTATACCCGAAATTGTACATCATTTCTTTTCTTCAGTAATTAGTGGTATCGAGAAAATTGCTCACGACGCAGGTTACAATGTGATGATTTTTCAATCGAATGAATCCTTTATAAGAGAAACAAATAACACTCAAGCTTTATTGTCAAGCCGAGTTGATGGTGTTCTGGTTTCTATGTCAAAAGAAACAAAAGACTTTGATCATTTTAGAGAACTAAGAAGTAATGGTATCCCAATTGTCTTTTTCGATCGCATTTGTAATGAATTATCTTCCGATAATGTGATTGTTGATGATTTTGCAGGTGCTTTTTCTGCTGTTCAACACCTTATAGATACTGGCTGTAAACGTATTGCTCATCTTTCAGCTCCACAGCATATGCTATTAGGTCAAAACAGGCAAAAGGGGTACAGACAGGCCTTGCTTAAGAATAAGTTACCTATTGATGACGATTTAGTTATTAAATGCGATAGTTTTGATGAGGCTAAAGAGAAAGTACCTAGTTTATTGTCCCTAAAAGAGCGTCCAGATGCTATTTTTGCTGTAAATGAGTTGACTGCAGCAGGGGCTTTAGCTGTTGTTAAAAAAGCTGGTTTACGAGTTCCTCAAGATATTTCGATAATAGGTTTTACTGATGGATTAGTTTCGCGAGTAACAGACCCGGCTTTAACAACATTAGAACAACATGGGCAAGAAGTCGGATTAAAAGCAACCGAACTACTGCTAGAAAGAATAAAAGATGGAGGTATGGATTACGAACCAGTCACTCGTGTGGTTAAAACGTCTTTGGTTGTTCGCGAATCAACTAAATAGTATAAATGTAATTTTGATATCGGCTCTATTAACTCGTTTGATAGAGCTTTTTTTATATCAGTACTTTTGATTTTCTCTTTCAATAGGATAGAGTTTGATTCTTATCTCGATTTTTTTTTGACTTTTTTTACAATTCGTCGCAACCGTTTGAAATACGATTTAGCTCAATGTTTTCAGGTGTTTTGGACCTTGAGCAAGGCTCTTCTTTTTGATATTCTGTAAAATTTATTCTAATTTTGATTTCAAGAGGGGAACCTCTATTCCGACTATATTATAATAATTACTTCCTTATTATTGATCTCAAAACTGAGCTT
>Ga0209272_10000431_pt1 | contig 35758 bp, 24 predicted proteins | sample tdDd002_FD_187125 | JGI IMG/M metagenome (GOLD analysis project Ga0209272, IMG submission 187125) | Marine sediment microbial communities from the Atlantic coast under amendment with organic carbon and nitrate - tdDd00.2 (SPAdes)... | ecosystem: Environmental > Aquatic > Marine > Coastal >...
AAAGAAAACGTTCGTGTTCTACTTATGCCTTCGGAATTCTCCTCTGATCATTCAATAAAAGACGCCGAAGACTTAGCTAATAATTTGGGTATTCAACACGAAATTGTACCTATTCAAGATATATTCAAATCATTTGAAAGTAGTTTATCTCCAATCTTTGGCGATTTGCCATTTAATATAGCAGAAGAAAACATCCAAGCTCGAGTTAGAGGAACCTTGATCATGGGATTATCAAATAAATTTGGTCATATCGTTTTGAACACTTCAAACAAAAGTGAATCTGCGGTCGGTTATGGAACCCTATATGGTGACATGAATGGCGGAATTGCAGTTCTTGGTGATGTATACAAAACGGATGTATTCAAACTTGCTTACTTTATGAATAAAGATAAAGAAGTGATTCCATTAAATAGTATTGTGAAACCACCATCAGCAGAATTACGTCCAGATCAGAAAGATTCTGATTCATTACCAGATTACGATATTCTTGATGAAATCCTATTTTTGTATATCGAAAAGAATATGTCGACAAGTGAAATTATTGAAAAAGGATTTGCTAAAGAGGTAGTTGACAAGATTATTCGACTTGTGAATATGAATGAGTATAAAAGATTCCAGACAGCACCTGTTTTACGCGTTTCTTCGAAGGCTTTTGGCTATGGCAGAAAGATACCTTTAGTTGCTAAACACTAAACAAAAGACATAAACATCTGATTTATCGGTCATTATAAAACATAATAGATTGAAGACAAATTTCTTTATTCTTTTTGCCATTTGATTTGATTTTCATACATTTGGAATGTTTTATAACATATCCCATTTCTAAATTCATACACCAGATCCGAACATGATTGAGAGTGATAAAAAGATTAGAGAACAAATCTGCATAGAGGTCATAAACCATCCTAATTCAGTTTTTAATGTTCTTACTCCTGAAGAGAAAGAGAGCTTACAGCAAAACATGAGCTGTAGTTTTTTTAAGAAAGGGGAATATATTTATAAAGAAGGAGAAAAGCCATTAGGACTTATTTGCTTATCCGACGGAAAGGTTAAAATTTTTAAGGAAGGTGTTGGTGGTCGTGAGCAAATTGTACGTATGGCTAAGCCAGTTGGTTTTATTGGTTACAGAGCTCTTTTTGCAGAAGAAAACAATATCGCCTCAGCAGTTGCTATTGAAGATTCGGTTACCTGTACTGTAACCTACGATATGATTCTAAAACTCATTAAAACAAACTCTGAGCTTTCTTTAAGCATCATTCGCTCCTTCGCTACAGAGTTAGGTTTCTCTAATAACAGAACGGTTACTTTAACTCAGAAGCATATTCGTGGACGTTTAGCTGAATCTTTATTGTTCCTTCGTGATACTTATGGTTTCGAAGATGATGAGATGACGATTAAGGTGTATCTTTCAAGAGAGGATATTGCAAACTTATCAAACATGACCACTTCAAATGCCATTAGAACGCTTTCTACTTTTGCAAGTGAAGGTGTGATTGCAATTGATGGTCGAAAAATTAAAATTTTAGATAAAATTAAATTAGATCGAATTAGTAAACTAGGCTAGCTTACTATTCTAACAATATTAAAAAGGGAATTCATAAATTGAATTCCCTTTTCTTTTACACCTATTTTTGTTAGCTAACTAGAATGTTTAAACACAAAAAAACCTGAAAAGTATTGCTACCAATCAGGCTAATTTGAGGTTTCCCTCTATGTATCTTAGATTACTTCAGTAATTTTTCAACCTCAGCCTTTAACTCATCACCAAATACTTTTTTAGCAACAATAGTTCCATTCTGATCGATAACAACCGTAGCAGGAATACTGTTTACACCATAAAGTTTAGCAGCAGCTGATTTCCATCCTTTTAGATCAGAAGCATGCTTCCAAGTTAAACCGTCATCTTCAATGGCTTTCAACCAATTCTCTTTCTTGTCATCCAAAGAAACTCCAAAGAACTCAACTCCTTTAGGATTTAATTCCTTATACAATTCAACCATATGAGGATTCTCTTTACGACAAGGTCCACACCATGATGCCCAAAAGTCAATCACTACAACCTGTCCTTTAAGACTTGATAGGCTAAAAGGTGTTCCTTCAGGTGTATTTAAAGTAAAGTCTGGTGCTGGCTGACCAACAGCAACTTTCTTTAGAATATCTAGCTTCGACTTTATTGCCAATGCACTAGAAGAAGCTTTTACATCTTCGCCAAAAGTATTATATATTGTTTCCATTTCGTCAACCTTAAGTTGATTCAATAGATTTCTATAAGCTACTACTGCTGAAACAACAGAATTACCATTTTCTTTCACAAAAGTCTTAACTGTTGCAATCTTTTCAGCATCTATAGTTTCATATTCTTCTATTGCAGATTTCATAGCTAATTCTGCTTCTTCCATTGATTTTTTTGCTGCTTCATCCCCATCTTCTGCTTCTAATACTTTTGCTGCTGATTTTTTTTCAGACATTGCTTTTTTATATGCAGCAACAATAGGCTCTTGCTTTGCTTTAAACTCCATCATCGAAGCCACAAACCCATTATAAATATCCTGAGAAGCAGAACCTGTAATTTTAGCATCGCGTAATGCCTCAACATTAGCTTCTACAGCAATAGCAGCATTTTCCAAAAAGAATGGAATCGCACCTCTTTTATCATCAATTTGTAAATAATACATATCCGCAACATCGACACTTCCAGCAATCTTAAATTCACCATTTACAATATCAGCTGAATCAATTTTCACAAGTTTTCTGTCCTTTTCAATATTCAAAAAGATTTTCCCTTCTGATTGACCTTCGATCTTTCCTGAAAGCTCATATTTTTTTTGAGTATCACAAGCAGCAAAAAGCACAGAGATTGCAAGCACTGCGAAAAGTAATTTTTTCATAATAAACGTTTTTGATATTTTAGTTAATATTCCGCTAAAGCTAATTATTTAATTTGAGTCCCAAAAGTTATTTCGATAAGCGCTACATATTAACCATTAAAGCTAATTTTATAAAGATTTACTATATCCCTTTCTTATTTCTTCTCCTTTTTAACTTCATCGTAGTAGGTATTCAACAATTTATAAGCCGCAATAAATGAGCTCATCTCATCGTTCAAAACTTTCGTTTCAAAATCAGGAATCATCCCCTTAATTTTATGGTCATGGTAAAAGTTATCGCGTAACTGTTCATTAATCGTCTCGTACATCCAATATTTTGCTTGCTCACTCCTACGAGTATCAAAATAATTGTTCTCGTTAGTATGCTTACAATAATCCATAATCATATCCCAAATAGAATCTATTCCTGTTCGCTCTATTGATGAACAACTTAAAACTTTAGGCGACCACTGTGATGGAGAAAGAGGGAATAAATGTAGGGCATTCTCAAACTGAACTCTAGCTAATTTTGCCTTAGTTACATTACTCCCATCGCATTTATTAATGGCTATAGCATCGGCCATTTCCATAATACCTCGCTTAATTCCTTGTAGCTCATCTCCTGCACCAGCAATTTGGATCAACAAAAAGAAATCAACCATAGAGTGCACCGCTGTTTCTGATTGTCCAACACCAACTGTTTCAATTAAAATAGTATCGAAGCCCGCAGCCTCACATAAAATTAAACTCTCACGCGTTTTACGAGCAACCCCTCCTAAAGAACCTGCCGAAGGTGATGGTCGAATGTAGGCATTAGGATCAACAGCAAGATCTTCCATTCGTGTTTTATCGCCAAGAATACTCCCTTTCGTTCGCTCACTACTTGGATCAATAGCTAAGACGGCCAGCTTATGCCCCATACTTGTTACATGCTTACCAAAAGCTTCAATAAACGTACTTTTACCTGCACCAGGAACGCCTGTTATACCAATTCGAGTAGACTTTCCAGAATAAGGCAAACAACGTTCAATTATTTCCTGAGCTATTTTTTGATGTTCAAATTTCGAACTTTCAACCAAAGTAATGGCTTGGCTCAAAATTGACATATTTCCATCCAAAATTCCTTTTACGTAATCTTCAATCGTGTATTTTTTACGTTTCCTATTTTTTAAACGTTCTGCAATTTTTGGATTGATTGATGGTGGTTGGCTTATTCCTGAATTTACCTTTAATGCTTTATATGCAGGATTATTTTCAACATGCCCCTTATCTTTTTTATCTTCCATGATTGTATTTTTTTACTTCAACTCAAACCTCCCTTATTCATAGGGCGATATATATCAAAGACTTAACGATATCTAAAACTATAACATATCAGATTAACTCGTGCGAAATTAAAAATTCATACGCACTAATTATAAAGATTGAAGTTATAATGTTCTAATAAATAAAAAAGAGGTTGACGAAATTAAATTCGAACAACCTCTCAATATCTTTAAAACGATTACTGAATCTAATTTACTTTAGGCATTACCACATTACCCATTACACGTAAATCAACCGATGATGTTGTGGGAGCATTGGTTATAACCGTTATACGTTTATTCTGACGTCCGCGTTTACCTCTAGAGTGAAAAACAACTTTCAGTTCTGACGACTCACCAGCTTTAATAATTTTTGACTGAGGTGAAAGAGCTGTACAGCCACAAGAAGCTTTTGTCTTATGAATCACAAGATCGGATTTACCTGTATTTTTCATTATAAATAAATGTTCTGCTTTTTCTCCTTGCGTCAACTCACCGAAGTTGAAGACCTTTTCTTCAAATTCAAGTTTAGGCGCTTCAGCCAATTGCTTTTCAGATAAATTGTCAAAATCTTCTTTAATCTCGGCACTTACAGTTAATCGATTTCTAGGAGCAAACTTTCCATTTACCATTACATCTAAGTAATCTGTAACAAAACCCCAGTCATGTTTTTTTGAAGCATCGTATACTGCAACAATCTTTGCTCGTTTTTTAGGAGCAATTTTATCTGGAACTAATTTAATATTTAAATGAGCAGGTGTTCTTCTAAAACTTACCGTCATAACACTGTCCGTATCATTATATACTTCAAGCATAGCCTCTTTAATTTCATTATTCTTAACCTTTGTAAATGGCAAATGGTTACTCCTCATTCTTAAACCTGCCATCATACGAGGAAATGAATCTTGAACCGTTTTTACACGAGCAGTCACATTACCTTTAATACGAAGTATAGAGATTGAAGGGTTTGTATTAGCCGTTACAGTAATTGACTTATTAAATGGTCCCGGACGGTTTTTTGGATCGAAAGTTGCCTTAATAAATCCTTTTTGCCCAGGGGCTACAGGTGCCTTACTCCAGTCTGGAGAAGTACATCCACACGAAGATCGTACGTTTTGAATAATAATTGGGGAAGCCCCTTTATTAACAAACTCAAAAGAATAGACTTGCTTACCGTTTTCTTCTTTTAAAGTTCCAAAATCGTGTATTTTAGATTCGAACTCTACCACTGGCTTTGCATTTTGAGCAATTACGCCAAAGCTTGATAGTATAAATCCAACCAATAGAACATGAAAAAATCTCATAATTATTGTATTAAAACATTTCAACTAACAAAATGTGCAGTCAAAACTAAGTTGTAAAAAAAGAATAGCTAATGATTCATTAAAAATGAATCAGTCACACAAAAATAACTAAATTCAAGTAAAATCAGCAAATTATATCGTTAAATGCTTGTTAATGATCATTAATTTAAAAACATAATAATCAACAGTCACAAGATATTAAACACAATTGTATTATCATAAGTTCTCTTTAAAAATCAAATGATTCACAATCTCAAAAATATTGCTTCTTAAACTGAAATTTCTAATTTTACTTTTCGTACCTATAAATTGAAAACATGGAACATATCTCCAATAAAATAAAAGGACTCAGCACTAAATACTTTAACGAAATTAAAGAAATTAGAAAACAGCTTCATGAAAATCCAGAGCTATCGTTCGAAGAGTTTGAATCCTCTAAACTTATACAAACAAAGCTCAGCTCATACGGTATTTCCTACAAAAGTGGTTTCGTAAAAACAGGTATTGTTGCAAAAATTGAAGGTAAAAACCCTAAAAAGAAAGTTTTGGCCCTTCGGGCCGATATGGACGCCCTACCTGTTTCCGAAAATGAATCTCATTCAATTTGCTCTAAGAACAAAGGCGTTATGCATGCTTGTGGTCACGATATGCATATGGCAAGTTTGCTCGGAACTGCAAAAATATTACAGGAGATGAAAGATGAATGGGAAGGTACCGTTTTACTTATTTTTCAACCAGGAGAAGAACTACTTCCTGGTGGTGCTAGAATGATGATGGAAGAAGGTGCTCTTATTCCTGAACCTGATTTAATAATGGCTCAACATGTACTACCAGACATGGAAGTTGGACATGTGGGTTTTCGCGAAGGGATGTATATGGCCTCGGGCGATGAGATATATCTAAAGATAAAGGGGAAAGGTGGGCATGGTGCCATGCCTCACAAATGTGATGACACTGTTTTAATTGCTTCTCATATTGTGGTCGCTTTACAGCAGATAGTAAGTAGACATGCTGATATTCGCATACCAACAGTTCTTTCTTTTGGAAAAATGATTGCCGATGGGGCTACCAATATTATTCCTCAGGAAGTAAATCTAGCTGGGACATTTAGAACAATGGATGAGCAGTGGCGTGCAAAAGCGAAGCAACTCATTACTGACATTGCTCAAAATACAGCAAAAGGGATGGGAGCCGAATGTGAAGTCGATATCAAACATGGTTATCCATTTTTAGTAAATAGTATCGATCACACCAGAACAGCAAAGAATGCTGCAATTCAATATTTAAATGATGAAAGTGTCGAAGATATGGATATCAGAATGACCACCGAAGATTTTGGCTTTTATTCACAAAAATATCCTTCTTGCTTTTACCGATTTGGTGTTAAAAGTGAAAAGTCAGGAGGTTTACATACCTCTAATTTTCAAGCTAATGATCAAAGTTTAGAAACTTCGATGGGAACAATGGCCTATTTAGCAATCGATTTTTTAAATCAATAAAATTAAATTCTTATAAAAAAAAACATCTTATAAGACTCAAGAGTCTTTATTTACTGGGTATTAGAGCAAATAAAACTAAAATCAGGCTTTAATCCATTATTTAATCTCTTTTAAAATAGAAGATTTCTATTCGATTTTCTTTTTGGGTTTCAAATATGATATTACATTTGCAGTAATATTAACACTAAAAAATAAAACAAAATGGCTTACGTAATAAACGACGATTGTATTTCTTGCGGTTCTTGCGAAGGAGAATGTCCAGTTGAAGCAATCTCTATGGGAGATGAACGTTATGTTATCGATGCAGATCTATGTACTGACTGTGGTACTTGCGTTGATGCTTGTCCTGTAGAAGCTATTCATCCTGAATAACCGTATCTCTACAGATATCAAAAAAAACCGATGATCAGATCATCGGTTTTTTTTATGCTTCTATTTTTCTAAACTATACCTAAACAAAACCTATTTTATAAAATAGAGATTATACCAAACAAAATACTTATTGAAGATTTTTCATTATAATAATTTGATGGATATTAACAGCTTAAGCAATTTCACAATAAGCATATTATTCAATATCATACAAAATGGTTGTAACTGATTTAGAATTTATTTTATCTGTGAAAATAGGCGCAATCAGCGGGAATTTCTTATAGACTGAACAATTTTCCCGTAGTTTAAAAAGATTTCAACTGATTTAATTTAAATAAGTGTTAAGGATTTTCCAATTACAATAATCCACTGAATATTAATTATTGAAATAAATTATCCAAAGGATCATTTCGTAAACACCTTATTCGATATCATATCTAATGTTAACTTAAAGATGATTTTGAGATTAAATAAGTTTTCGTGATTTTCTATTCTTGAAAATAGATTCTTTTAACCCGACGAGAAACTGTAGTCAGTATTTCATAAGGAATCGTATCTAACAACTGAGCAACTTGACTTAAAGAATAATCATCTCCAAAGATAATAACAGCATCTCCCTCCTTAGCTTCAATATCAGTTAAATCAATCATTGCCATATCCATACAGATATTTCCAACAACAGAAGCTAGCTGGCCATTAACCAACACTTGCCCCACACCATTACTTAACTTTCTATTAAAGCCATCAGCATAACCAATAGGAATAATTCCAATACGAGTATTCTTATTTAATTTCCCTTTGCGACTATAACCAACTGTTTCCCCTTTATTAACCCATTTAATTTGTGATATCGTCGTTTTCAAGCTACTTACATTCATCAATTTATCCTGTTTTGTGGCACTTACACCGTAAAGTCCTATCCCAAGGCGTACCATCTCAAACTGAGCATCAGGGAATCGTTCAATTCCAGACGAATTAAGGATATGTCTATCTATTTTATAAGGAAACTCTCGTGAAATCTGCTTACTCCAATCTATAAATTTATCAATTTGAATGTGGGTATAATCATCATGAATTTCTTCATCAGATCCCGCTAAATGCGAAAATACCGATCGAATATGAAAATGAGGATTATCCTTTAAATAAGCAATCAATTCATTCAACTCAGAATCATTAAAGCCCATACGATACATCCCTGTATCTAGTTTCAAGTGAATCGGGTAATTTTTCAGACCTGACTTTTTTAGAATTACTTCGAAATTTTTCAGAACACTCATGCTATAAATCTCTGGTTCCAGATTATAATCAATCATGGTTTCGAAACTATGTAGCTCCGGATTCATTACAACTATAGGGGTTCCTATACCATCCATTCGTAACTCCACTCCTTCGTCAGCAATTGCAACAGCCAAATAATCTACCCTATGATATTGTAGAAGATTAGCAATTTCGCTCGCCCCACTTCCATAAGAAAAAGCTTTAACCATAACCATCAATTTGGTTTTTGGCTCCAAAAGGGATCTAAAATAATTCAGGTTGTGCACCATTGCAGTTAGGTTAACCTCTAAAATGGTACGATGTGCTTTATTTTGAAGAGCGCTTGATATTCGTTCAAAACGAAAGTTTCTAGCACCGCGAATCAGTATGATTTCATTTTTAAAAACCTCTGTATCCATTGCTTTTAGGAAAGCATCTGTTGTAGGATAAAAAATTGATTGACATTGAAAATTTGCTTCCTGAGAAGAAATGCGATCGCCAATACCCACCAGCTTATCTATCTTATTTAATGAAAATAATTCAGCAACCTGAGAATATAATTGTTGGGGTTGAAAGCCAGATTGAAAAATATCAGAAAGAACAACAGTCTTCTTTCTTCCCTGAGCATGTTGATTCATTAAATCGAGTGCTATAGATAATGAGCCTAAATCTGAATTGTAAAAATCGTTAATCAGAAGACAGTTATTTTGTCCTTCTTTTAACTCCAAGCGCATTGCTACCGCTTGCAAATTTTTAAATCCTTGTACTATTTGCTCATCTTGTAAGCCAAGATGGAGTGACGTCAACCAACAGTGTATCGCATTTTCAATGGATGCAACATCACTAAAAGGTAGATAGATGCATTTTTTATTTCCCTTATAAAGGGCTTCTATCTTCGTGTATATTCCCTCTTTAGCTTCAGAAGTAATTTGCAGACTGGCACTTTTCGTTTTAGACCAAGTAAGTAAGTCTTTCTGTTCTTTATAAAAAGAAACTAATTCCTGATCGACCATTTCATCATCGCTACAATAAACAATCCAATCACAAGATTCAAAAAGCTTTAACTTTTCTAAAAGTAAAGATCTACCATCTTCGAAGTTTTCACGATGTGCTGAACCTAGATGTGTAAAAATACCACCTGTTGGTTCAATAATAGCTTTAAGATTATCCATTTCGTCAGGCATAGAAACACCTGCTTCAAAGAGTCCTAGTTCATCCTCAGCATTCATTTGCCAAACAGATACTGGAACTCCTACTTGGGAGTTATAGGATTTGGGGCTTCTAACAATACGAAATAGTGGGTTTAAAATTTGATACAGCCACTCTTTAACTATCGTTTTTCCATTACTACCTGTAATCGCAATTACCGGATAAGAATAATTCTTGCGATGATGAGCACAAAGGCATTGAAGTGCTTTCAGTGTATCAGTTACAAGAATGTAATTACAATCAGTCAGATTTTTATTTCTTTCTGCAAATTCACTAACAATAAAAGCTCTAACGCCTTTATCGTATAAATCTTGGATATAATCATGACCGTTATGCCTGTTCCCAACCAAAGCAAAAAATAAGGTGTTAGATGCTAGCACCAGAGTTCTGCTATCAATAGACAAACGGTCAATCTCGAAATCATTTTCACCAATCAAACGACCGCCAATAATTCGAGCGATATCTTTTAATTGATATGTTTTATATGAATCCAATCTTTTAGGCTATAATGACTTTAAAAATGTGTGAAAAAGTTAATTATTTACTTTGAGCCTTTTGATAACAAACGCGACATAAAGGTTCATAAGCATCTTTTTCGCCTAATAGAACCAACTTGTCCGTTTCTGAAAGACGATGTGAATACTGAGCTAAATTACCACAATCCATACAAACGGCGTGTACTTTAGTTACATATTCTGCTGTTGCCATTAATCCAGGAATTGGTCCAAATGGCTTGCCCTGAAAATCCATATCCAAGCCCGCAACAATCACTCTAATTCCCTGATTGGCTAACTCATTACAAACACTAGCTAAACCGTCATCAAAAAATTGAGCCTCGTCAATTCCAACAACATCAACATCACTCGATAATAGTAAAATGTTTGCAGCAGTTTCTACAGGTGTTGAACGAATTGCATTGGAATTGTGTGATACAACTTCATCCTGAGAATAACGTGTATCAACTTTTGGTTTAAAAATTTCAACTTTTTGTTTCGCAATTTTTGCTCGATTCAAACGTCGGATTAACTCTTCAGTTTTTCCGGAAAACATTGAACCTGCAACAACTTCAATCCATCCTCTACTTCCTGCACTACTTATATCGTTTTCAAGAAACATATTTATTTTCTTTTAATCATTTTACATCCTCACACAAAAATAAGAAAAGCTCTAAATTTATTTAGTATTTTGCAGGATATTATCTTCAAAGCCTATTACACTGTAAATCAATCAAACTCATAAAGTTTTACTTATGGCGTAAAGATGATAAAATAAACAAACATGGCCTATACACAGGAAATAAGGGACACCCTCCTTGTAATATGCCCTATTCGTTATCTTATTTTGATAGAATACGTATCAATCAATAGATTAATTTTCTTTTTTAATCTCTCAAGCAGATTGCTTCACATAACAAACATTCATTTTGAGCTAAAATAAATTCGATGAACAACAAACTAATTTTACAGCTGATAAAAAATAACATTCAAGAAATTCAAAGCTTAATCAATCACTTTCAAAACGAAGAGGATGATTTGAATGGAGGTTTCCCACTTCTCGAATCTCGATTGGCCAGTTTAAATAAGGATATCGAAATTCTTAAACTGAATCTTAACAAACAAGATAAAGAACCAATACTCACTCCTGATAATCAAGAAATATCAGAAGAAAAACCTCTTGAGTCAATCAATCTTGTTAGTGAAGATATAACTGTACCAACTGAACCAGAATTTGTCGAAGAGATTAAGGTCGATAATGAAGTGAAGGAAGTTGAAGAGGTTCCTGAAATAAAAAATGAATACGATATTAAAGAACCGATTATCAGTAAAGATGAAACAAATACTTCCACTCTAAACGACAAGCTTCAATCAGTTAGAGGTGAAAATTTACAAGAGAAAATTAAAAAATCCAGATTAGAAGATATTCAATCAGCCATAGGCATAAACGATCAGTTCCTATTTATCCGTGAACTTTTTGATAATAACACTAAGGACTACAAATCGGCAATAGCCTACATCAATACCCAAGATGATTACGATAAAATTATATCACATTTTAATCAAAGTAAAGAGTGGGATAATGAAGATCTTACCGTTACTCAATTCTTCAGTTTGATTAAAAGAAAGTTTGAATAATCTGGTTCGAAAATTAGAGTTGAAATTCTATTTTTTAAGGAAGTAATCATCACAAACTCCTTATCTTTGGCTGATAATTTAAAATCGAAATATATTTTTCATGTCGAAACTATTTCTAGTCCCAACACCAATTGGCAATCTCGAAGATATAACAATTCGAGCCATTAATGTATTAAAGGCTGTTGATGTCATTCTTGCTGAAGACACACGAACCTCAGGCTTTCTACTGAAACGATATGAAATAAGCAAACCTTTAATCTCACATCATAAATTTAACGAGCATAGAGCTTCTCAACAAATTGTAGACCGTATTAAGGCTGGCCAAACCATTGCATTAATTTCTGATGCAGGCACTCCAGCCATATCAGATCCAGGCTTTTTTCTTGTTAAGCATTGTTTGGATAATGATATTGAGGTGGAATGTCTTCCTGGAGCGACTGCATTTGTGCCTGCACTTGTTAACTCCGGATTGCCAAACGAACGTTTCTGCTTCGAAGGTTTTTTACCTCAGAAGAAAGGTCGCCAAAGCAAACTGAATGAGTTGGCTGAAGAACAAAGAACCATGATATTTTATGAATCGCCTCACCGACTCGTAAAAACTTTAACGCAATTCGCTGAAGTTTTGGGAGAAGATCGTAAAGCTTCTGTTTCGCGTGAAATAACAAAAATGCACGAAGAGAATGCCAGAGGTACACTAAGTGAACTTATTGCTCACTTTACAGCAAAAACGGTAAAAGGTGAAATCGTAATTGTAGTTGGAGGAAAAGTGGTCGAAAAAAAGAAGAAAGAATATATTAAGAAAGATCGAATGTAAAATCTTTCAGGGCTCCCCTTTTCCTATGGATAAGGGGATTTTTTATGGATTAGCGATTAATCTTCATTCGTAAACTTAGGGCAAGAAATAGCCTTATCGCCTATCTTTTTAGCCTTCCTTTTACGTTCTAATCGCTTTACATTTCTAGGGTTTGAGTAATTATAATTGTAAGTTAAAGAGATCTCTAAACCACCTTTACTTGCCGAGGTTAATTGCAAGGCAGAAACATCAATATCGTAGGACATAATAAATTTGAATCTATTCTTCTGAACCCCAACTGTTGGAATAATATCTTCTTTATTTCGATACCAAAGACCATAGTGTAAAATAACACCTTTTTTACCCGTAGACATAGCACAATTGGCTCCTAACATCAATTCTGTAGCCAAGTATTCACTCTTATATAAAAATTCAGGTTTTATATATATTTTGGGGCTTAACTTAGTTTCCAGACCACCATGAAAATTATAACTCCTTTTTAAGTTGTTAGTAATCGCATAAAAAGATTCACTAGGCTGATTGATATGAGCAACTGAAGTACCAAAAAAGTATCGTGTATTTCCCCTAAAATAGGTAAAAGCACCACCTAAAGAAATATCAAGATAAAATAGAGATTGTGTCTTAGGTAATTCTCCTGTCGGATTATTAAAAAAGTCACCATCCCATTGATCACCAAATACTAATTTATGGTAATCGACCGACTTATTTACCAATTCAATTCCAATCCCCCCATGAAAGAACAATGTATTTCCCTTATTCAAACTTTTATTTAAGGAAGTTGTCAGCATCAATTGATTGGTTTTTAAACCACCTGTACCAGCCTTATCATTAAAAATAACCCCTCCAATACCTAACCACGATGCACCTAAATATGGGAATGCTAATTTTCCATCGATATAAGCTGACTGTGAAACAAAAGGTGTCGATACAGAATTCCATTGATTCCTGTAATTAACACCAGACCTAATATTATAATCTGAGCTTCCGGTTAAAGCGGGATTTAGGTATATAGGCATAGAGTAGAACTGAGAAGAATAAACCTGCTGTGCAGAACTATTCTTCAATCCTAAAAGACTGACAAATACAATAAATAATATTTTATATTTATTCATACTAGAATTATCAAACGACTCTAAGTGTTAATACAATTAATTCAACACAAGACCAATACGGACACTAAGCTTATCAAAATAAAAGGGTAATAAAGTTTATTACCCCAAAAATATTGCGCGTTAAATTACAATTTTTTTTTCACCGAAGGCTAAACTTTCATTATTTATTCATTACATAAAAAATATCATCTATCAAAAAAATAATTCAAATAACAATAGAACTGAACCATTCATTACAGTTTAGTTAAGCAAGGTTACTTCTCCCCTTTGAACTTCAGTTGTGTTATTGTCTAGTGTTATTTTCAAGAAATAGACATAAGTATCCATTCTTTGCACTTCACCTTTATAAGTTCCATCCCAACCAATATCAATACGATTGGATTGGAATATTTTCTGACCACCTCGATTATAAATTACAAATGTTAACTTCTTAATCTCTCCAGAATATTTTTCTTTAACAAAAAGCATCCTGTTGTTTTCTTGTCGTGAATTAGGTGAAAATGCAGATGGTAGATATCTTCTTCCCTTTGAATCAACATTTACAGTGTCTTTCCCAATACAGTCCTTAACTCCTGTTACCTCAACTGAGTATTTTCCCGTAGAATTTACCTCAAGAGTAGAACTCACATCTTTATTAGAAACAACATCATTTATAGACCAAACGTATGAAACGCCATCATTCCCAGCATCCAAAACAACCAACTCATCTAATTCAAGTTTTATATCAGCTCCTAAATTAACAACAGGAGAAGGGTTAATATCAACATCAATACAAGCAGTTTCCTTATTGCCAAACTTATCTGAAACTTCAACACAATACTTGCTTCCCTTATCAACATAAATTCCTTTAGTCGTTTCACCGTTAGGTATCCAGAAATAGCTCGGATCATCTAAATCTCTATCTATTTCAGGTTCTAAATAGGCTCTATCACCTTCACAAATTTCTTTATTATCACCCAAATCTACGGTGAACCTGTGTCCCTCTTTTCCAGTAATTACCAGATTATCTCTTCCTACACAAGTATTACTACCAGTTATTTCCAAGGAATATTGTCCAGCTTTTGTAACCTCAATGGTTTGAGTTGTTTCTTTGGTATTCCACAAATAGGATTCACCAACACCTCCATCAAGTGTTAAGGTCTCATCTTGGTAAATCATTTGATCAGGACCTAGGTCAACTATTGGTAACGCTTTGAATAATACTTCAATTTCATCACGCCTCGAATTTCCTGAATCATCAGTTACTACAACAGAATACTTCATCGACTCAGTCACACTAATCGTCGGCGTTTCAAGCCCATTACTCCACAAGTATTTATAATTCTGAATAATGCTTGGATTCGGATTCAAAATCACATGATCGTTCACACATACTACAATATCCGTACCCAAATCAATGCCAAAGATATCATTCACACTCGTGATTTTAATTTCATCACTAGCCTTACAGTTATTGGCTCCTGTTACCTCAACAGAATACAATCCACTTTCATGAACATCGATTGTTTGTGTTATGTCGGTAGTTGACCACAAATAAGTTCCGCCTACTCCAGCATCCAAGGTTTTCACTTCTCCATCTGCCAGCTCATAGTCTGCTCCTAAATCGACCACTGGTGTATCAAGATGACTTACTTTAATACTAGCAACAGATGTTTTATTCAATTCAGTTTCTGTAACCGTTAATGTGTATGTTCCCTCGTCACTAACGTTTATCGCTTCAGTTTCTTCACCGGTAGACCACTTGTAGGTGAAATTACCATCAAAACTAATTGTTGGTGTGAGTTCGATATTACTTCCTCTACAAATCTCTTTATCACCACCTAAATCAACCAAGAAAGATTCAACCACATTGATATCTGCATAAATTGTATCTCCATAGCAGTTGTAGTTATTCTTCTCAATTAACTTGACTTGTTTCGCTCCAAGATCAGTACCCCACTGAATTTGGAATGTCAACTCAGAATGAATATGATCAACCAAAACTCTTGTACTCTCATTTAAAACTGTTGATCCATCAGGAACAAAAATTTCATATCTCTTACTATTATCAGGAGAAGTTGGTGTTATGTCTGGGTCGTGTCTTAAAATATTTGCTTTATAGGTGTGTAGAGCTCCAGCCATTGCTACTGGATCAAAATCGATAAATTTCGTGTCGGGTAAAGGATAAATATCGATCTCTTTCATATGCAAAACAGGGTCTTCTATAACTTTAAGTCCAGAAACACTCTGTGCATCAACAATCATGATTTCAGACGTAGATATACCACCTGTCGTGTTTGGAATGGTCACAACAAAATCGAATGTTGATGACCAGATTTCATCGCCACCCTCTGCTAATTCGGCAGGATTTCTATCAACTGAGTATTTAAATTTCCACGGTAGTGGACCATTATAATGTACAGTACAAGCAATATCAGCTCTTGGATTAACACCTACACTCTCAGCACAAGCATAGGCTGATAATAAATCATCAAAAACTAAGGTCGGAGCTTCTCCTGAGACTATAAGAGAATAGGCTTCGGCTGGTTCTCCCAAGCAACGCGTCACCTTATCAACAGGATAAACCAAGACTTGGAAATTACCTGGAACATTAAAGGTATAGTCTTCAGTAATATTTGTGTTTGAAGCTAGGTTGACCGTTGTACCATTATCTACATTATAAATTTCCCATCGGAAATCTATTGCTGGGTTTTCTTCAGCTCTAAAACTAAGAGCTGTTCCCTTCACTACATTATTCTGCGCCACAACAGCCCATCCTCCAAGAAGAATGACTATTGCAGTTAGCAGTGTTTTATGTAGCAAAGTTCTCAACATCTATTTCTAAATATAATTTAGTTTAAAGTAATTCCACCATTGATAACTGGCAATGGGTGAACAGTAATATTCTTAGTTGGATTAACCCCTTTAACCAAGGTCTCATTTCCATCTGCAACCGAAACTGCTTTAATCAATTCTACAATCCAATTTTGGTCTGAATTATCATTATTGATAAAGAAATTATCAATTTCAATGTCAAAAATTGCTGTAGAATTAGCAAATTCAATTTCATTACCATCGGAATCTTTTGCAACTAGATTATCTCTAACAACACCATCTTTATCCTTAATGCGATAATGTAGTTTCCAAGGTTTAACACCTGCATAAGTCACATTAAGAGATTTAGTTTCCGCCACCCCATTGAAAGAACAGGCAAGTACGTCTATTGCATCAGCAAACATAAAATCACCATCCGATGGTAGAATAATAATTTCTTGACTAACGGCCTCACTAAAACAGCTATTATTATCCTCCAAAGAAGCAGTTAGTACATAAGTATCACCTACCGTTCCATCCCAAAGTATATCAATCGAATGATTTGTTGTAGCTGCATCAGGAAAAGTACTGATTATAGTTGGTTCTAAAACAGCTCCATCTTTCCTAGTAATTTCCCAGTGTATGCTCTTAACACCATTGGGGGCTATAACTTTAGTCAAATCAATTGAATATTTTCTCACCAATCCATTGGTCACTTCTTGTTGTGCAGAAAGAGCAAAGCTCGTTCCTGCACTAAAAAGAAGCACTAATAATATGTGTCTTAAAAATTTCATGATTTTCAATTTAAATGAAATTTTAAATTAATCTCTTATTTAATGGTTATACCTGACATAGTAGGTAATCCCCATGCTTTTATAGTATAAGTTTCATCAGGATTAATATCCTTAATTGTTCCTCCATTACCATTCTCCATTTCACTTACCACAATCGCAAAATCATGTTGGGCATTAACATCCGGGCTTACAAATGAGGCACCTGGGAACGAAATTGTATATTGGTTAGGAGCTACAAGTGTTGTTCCAACAGCAATCCATCCTTTATCAATTCCATCAACTGAATATTTTACTTGCACAGGATTGGTTGCATCGTGAACCAAACTTGTTCCTGTTAAAGTTACAACAACATCAATAGCAGTACCTGAGTAATCAACAGAACACTCTTCTTGACTAGGACCAACAAATGCAAAATTTAATCCAGCATTATCATCTTTATTGGTAATTATAATTTCGATGGTCTGATATGTAAAACAATTATGAGCACCTTCTTGGCTTACACGTAAATAATATGTTGTTGTAGCAGGTGCAACAGGTGCATTGTTCCATGTTATTTCGACCTCTTTAGCATCTTCACTTGTTACAAAAGTATATGTTCCAGTAGGACCTGCTGCAGGATTAATCTCATTTCCTGGGCTACAATTAGCATCTGAGAATACTTCCCATTTGTATGTGTCCGTATCTCCAAGACCTTCATTTACGACATAAGAGAAAGTTGATTCATTTGTAACGTTATGTGTTCCTCCATTTATACCAGCTTGTGCAAAAGCAGCCGTGATACTGAAAGAAATCGCGATTAATAATATAAGTTTTTTCATGTGTGTATAGTTTATGTATCGTTATTTTATATTTATTGTACTCATAGTCGGCAATGCATATATTGTTCTCGTATGAGTAATTTCTGAACCAAGTTGAATTACGCCACCAAATTTTGTTTTGGTTTCAGTAATCTTGATTGTATATGTTTTATCATTACTAATATCTTCAGTAATGCCTTCTATTTTCAATAGTTGATCACCATAAGCAACATTTGCTGAATGGTTTGTGGTAGTACCACCAATAGTTACTTGATAGTCTACTGTTAATGGATATTGCGATGCTGCCAAAGCAATTCCAGCGGATAATTCTGCAACAGTAATCGCTGCGAATTCATCTACACCATCAGCACAATCAGATGATGTAATATCTTGAAAGACAATTGTAGGCGTGGAAACCACAGTGTATTTCCAAGCCTTTTTGTTTGTACAACCATTTAGTCCGGTTGCACTTAATGTAAGGTAATAAGTTCCATCTTTTAACCATTCTACATGAATAGCATTGGGCTCTCCTGCAATAGTTGTTAATGAACACTCTGTTAAAGCATCTGCTTCCAAATCTAAATCGGTATTGGTATAAACCTTCCACTCATAAGTTTGTACATCAGCATTGGCCGTAACCTCATATTTTATTTTTGAATTAAGCACAACAGTATATGCACCCTGCCCACTTGCCGAAGCAAGTGAGAGGATGATAATGACAAATGTCATTAGTGTTTTATATACTGTGTTTATTTGCATTTAATTGATTATAGCCTATTAACTTCCAGAGAAGCCATTAATAACTGGCATTGGTTTAATTTGATGTTGAGCTTTATCATCCGCTCCTGCACCATTGTCGATAGCACCTGCTGAATCTTTCGTATTATTACCAGCAGTTAATAAATCAAAATCTAAATCTAAAACAACGTCTTGTTGGTTGGTAACAGTTACATAAACAACTACATAGTTATTTACAGAAGCAATACCTGTAACGACACCTGTTTTAGTATTATCCTGACTAACAATGAGAGCATCAGCTGGATCTTTCACCGTTACATTAGTTACAGCAAAAGCTTTATCTGCATCTTCTGATAATTCATATTCGAACTGCCAACCATTCATTGAGTTTTCACGTTCTACACGGAATACCAGTTGAGTTGAACCAATATCATACCCACCATCATTTGATACTGGACTTACTACATCATCCGGACAAGTTGAAGCTAATAAACTTGGATCTCCAGAAGGAATAGTACCATAAGCATTACCTGTTGCTGTTGTAACATCTAAAGCCAAAGCATTAAACACTGTATTTACAATGGTTACCTTACCCGCTTTTAAATTGATACAACCAGAAGCATCTTTAACTTCCAAGAATACATAGTAGTCAGTACCTGGAGAAACACTAGCTCCCCAAGTAAGCTGAACTGAAGCAACACCTATGCCTTCCAACCGATCATCTGTTCCATCATAACCTGCTGTAACAAATGTATAATCCGTACCATGAACCGCTTTTGTTAATCCATCTGTACTGGTAGCTACCCACCAGTTGGTGACATTTCCACCGGCAACATCAGCAAAATTATAGGTATGAGTTGCACCTGGCCATGGTGTTAAATAATGACTTTGTGCTTTAGTAAGCTCTACCGAGCTTACCAAAACAACTAGTGCTATTAATATTTTATAAATATTTTTCATGATTCTATTTTATAAGTATTAATCAGATTAAATTCCTTCAAAATCACCAATAACAGGCATTTCATTAATATCATGAACAATAGCTGGTGGTAATGTTAATGGAGAAATTAAAGTAACAAGATCCTGTGCACCAGTTGGCGTGATAGTGAATTTAGGTGTCTCACCTGGAACATTATCAACAACAATTGTAATAATAGTATTATTGGCTGATAAAGTTGGCACAGCAACATTTGTAGTTGCACCAATCGTACCATTAGCAGTAGTTCCGCTATCAATTTGATAAGTAAATGCACCTGTTCCAACATGAGTAATATCAAAATTCAAACTCCAGTTATTAGATGAACCATTTCTTGTAACTTCAAATGATAAAGTTGTTTTTCCTGCATCATAATCATTTGAAGGAGCTGCAAGAGGATTAAATCCATCTGTCAGATCCGGACAAGAAGGACTTGTTCCTTGATCAGCTAAAAGAATTGAGAAACTGTTTGTCGCTGGTACAATCCTAACTGCTTTATAGTTTTCACATATTCCGCTACCTACTGTAGACTCATATACTTTTACGTATAAGTAAATTTGAGTTCCTTTTGATCCAGATGCTCCATACAATCCTGAAGCATTTGCAGCCCATTCAATTGTAACTGTAGCTTCACCATCAGCTCCAACTGTACCTGTTGCGGAAGTTGTAAAACTTCCAAAATCCGTCTCTCCAGTTAGGTCGTTAATATTATTGGCTGTCGGACTCAAGTAAAATTTAAATTCTCTATCCTGTGCAATACCTTTAAATTTATAAGTATGTGTTGCACCATTAAACGGCGCTAAAGCCGTACTACTCTGAGCAAACGTTTGGTTGGCAAAGGAAACCAAGCCCAAACAAATAACGAGTGATAATAATATTTTTTTCATAATATATAGATTTATAGGATTTACTAGTTAAAAGCACCAATTGCTGGCATTATCTTAAGAACATGAGTTGCTGGTGTTGGATTAACGTCATCAGTTGCCAAGTTCGCATCTGCACCATTGGTTACCGTATAGGTAATACTTAATGCTGGATTACCAGGAACATTATTCACATTAAAAGTTACAAGCACATAGTTGGCATCTGCGGAAGCAGAAACTTTAACTCCGGCTGCTGTTGCAGAAGTTCCATCTGTAGAATAAACAAAATCACTCGCAACAACACCAACTCCTGAAACGGCAAAATCAAAACTCCAAGCAGCGACTGATGATAATCTCTTAATTCTAACTTGTACTTCAGTTTTACCTGCATTATACGCTGCGTCATCACTTGAGTATGGTGCACCAAATTCAGGACAGTGATTAGTTGAGTTGTTGTCCGCTCCTTCTGAAGTTTCTGGATTCAGTGATCCAGTTACATCATAAAGTGCTAGGTCAATATTATTGGCAGGAGTAACAGTGTAATAACGTCTATTTTTACAACCAGCAATATCAGACTCTACAAATACATACAAAGTAGCTGGTAAGGTGGCCAAATTACTCCCCCAGGTTATATCAACATCTTTTAAGTTTGCAACTCCAGCAGGATGCCCTCCTAATGTTGGGTAACCATCAATAGAATAGTCTGTTCCATAAACAAGCTTTGAATCACCTGCAATATTAGAAGCAACCCACCACGTAAAATCTGCATTATCGGCAGAAGTTAATCCATAGTTAAATTCTGATCCTGGCTGGGGCGCATCCTTTGTCCCTTGTGCGAAAGTAGTTGAACTTGCAAACAAGCCAACTGCAATGATTAATAGTGTAAATAAATTTTTCATAGTCGTTCAGTTTATATTTTTCAGTTTTGTTTTTTATTCAATATTTCCCAATATAGGTACAGGTTTTACAGTTAATATAGAGCCATTGTCCATGTCAACAAGACATGCATTTTTTTCAGCTTTAATAGTTATTGTATAATCGGTTGCTGTAATCAAGTTAGTAGCATCAATAATTAAATCCATATTTAATACATTAGGAGAGGGTGTAAAAGCTGTTAGATTACCATCCACGTACAAAGTGTATGTAACATCCGCCTCGTAGTTCTCAATAGTAACAAGACCATCGTCACCTAAACAAGTTGAAGTAGATGAAATGGTTAAATTGGTAGTAGGGATCTCCTTAACGGTTACCGTCGACTTACTTGTTAGCTCTGAGATACAGGTTGTACTCGTATTTGTTGCTAAAACATTATAAGTTGTAGTAACAGTAGGGTTCACATTAAAACTTATAGCTCCACCTGTGCCAGCTACAACAGTGCCTACATTACTATCATCATCCTCTAATCGCAATTGGTAATTCACTCCAATTTGACTGTCGGAAAGTGATATGTTGGCTACTTCACCCTTACATATCGTTGGCGATCCTAAAACGTAGCTATTATCTGGCAAATCATGAACTTCAACAGTAAATGTAATAGGATCTGAGTCACAAGAATTATTCGATTCTACAATTTGAATCGTATAGGTACCTGCAGCCGTCCAGGTATGAGTGAAAGAATCTTTAAAATAATTGGGATCCGAGTGGGGCGGATGTAAAACTCCATTTGATGCATCGATAGTATGCGTTATATCTACTGCAGGAGTTGTATTTATACTCCATTGAACGGAAGAACCATCAAAACCATACATGTGGTAAGTGACCTCTTGCCCAACACAAACCTGTTGATTTTGTGCAAACGCAGAATGCCCGAACAGAATGCTCAGGCTAAATAATAGTAGAAGTTTAATGTGTATAGCTTTAATCAAATACTAATATTTTATTATCATTTCTTACAAAATAAAATCTCAATACACTCACAGTAGGCATATTCAAGATAAAAAAAATAACATAAAACACAAACCTTTATCTAAAACAATTACGATTTTTAGACTAACAGATCTTATGTTCCTGTAAAAACAGAGTTTATATTGATGACAAATATAGACATTGCAATATTCATAGCCAATCTACTCATCAAGAAATATTAATTATGGAAGCTATATTTCAGTACGTTAACCAAAAAAACGGTTTGATATGCAAAGAAGCTAGACATATCTACCTACAACAGGTACAGAATATCGGAATATTTCCAAATTTATTATTTCAATATACATATTTAAGCCTAAAGTAAATTAGTCATAAGAATAACAATTAGCCAACTATTCATCATAAGAATAATTCTGTTATAATCACGCAACAATAGCGATCAGAAACAGACAACTGACTTATATTCACCAACAAAGATCACGCTACTTATAATAAAACTGATTTTTTTAACGCACATCAAAAGTAAACAATATTAAACCCACAAACTCTGTATATCAACATATCAGACTCAAATTTAAACTTTTTTAACACTAATACAAAGAAAGCCGTTAATCTTCTATAAAAAAACATTTATCAGAAAATTTCTGCTATTCGTCAGGATAACTAAAATAACAAAAATCACTAATATTCATTCGTTATGATTTATACGCGAGCATTTGAGCTCTTAATTACAAGCTTGCGTCTAAAAAAATAGAATATCTTTGAAAAAAATAAGTTACTACAATGAAATATCAACACATTTTCTTCGATTTAGACAGAACGCTTTGGGACTTCGACAAAAACTCTATCAAAACTTTAGAGCAGCTTTACAGAGATTTTGGTTTAAAATCGTATTTCGGCAACTTTTTATTTTTCAAAAACCGATACGAATATCACAATAAAAAATTGTGGATTGCCTATTATCAAAACCGAATTGAAAAGGAAGTCTTAGTTTATCGTCGATTCCACCTGACTCTGAAAGAAGCAGGCCTGGATGATATAGAACTTGCAAAAGAAATTGCCGCAGACTTTATTGAATTAAGTCCTTTACAAACAGAAACATTTCCACATACACATGACTGCTTGGAATATTTAAAAAGCAAAAACTACCAATTGCATATCATTACTAACGGCTTTAATGAAGTGCAAGGACGTAAACTTCAAAATTCTAAACTGGAGCATTTTTTCTCACACGTGATTACCTCAGAAAATGCTGGTGCCAACAAGCCTCATCCTCAGATATTCGAATTTGCTCTTAATCTTACAGGAGCTCAATTAGAAAAAAGCGTGATGATTGGGGATGACTTGACCACTGACATTAAGGGAGCCCGAGAAATTGGAATGGATCATATCTATTTTAATCCTAAAAAAAAATCACATCAAGAAAACACAAACCATGAGATTCAAAGTTTGAAAGAATTGATTGGGATCCTCTAAAGTATTAGTCATAAAAGATCCCTATAGGTGAAAAGTCACCTTTAATCGTCCTGTAATAAAAATCTGTATAGTATTCTATCCTGATCCACACCATATTCAACAGTGATACTACTAGGTCATATTCACCACCAATAAATTATTATATAATTTAAAAGTTCTTTTAGAGAATATTAAAAGTATCTAAATCGAGACAGAAACACTTTATCAATACTCAGTCAAAAGATATGTCTTTAGGCTTAGGTTTTGGGTTAATATTGACAGTTGCAGTATTCTGCAAGTTAAGTTCACAAGCTCCCCTTGATGCTCTCACTATAACTAAATTAGTTCCGACTTGTAAACTTGAACTTGGAATATTTAAACTAATATCTACCCCAGTTCCAGGAACAGATGTACCAACTTGATTGGAGTCAATATAAAGAGTATAAGTCACTCCTACTTCACTACTTTTTACTATCACATCAGCGGAATTGCCTTCACATAAAGTTTCTCCTAATACTGATAATGAATTATTCGGTGTACCTGTAATTTTAACATTGACATGGCATGATGCCTGATTTCCATTCACATCTGTAACTGTGAGCGTAACTGGATTATCCCCACTATCATTACAAGTAAATTCTGTTTTACTCAACACCCTTGAAGACACACCGCAGGCATCAATATAGCCAGGGTCAATTTCTGCTGGCGTAATTGTTCTCATTCCTGTGCTACCTAAATCCAAACTTAAGTCGAGACAAGATCCTAAACCCTGATTTTTAACATATTCACGGGTAAGTCCTGGTCCTTCCCATTCCAATTGTATAATAGCCCCGCCACCATTTTCATAATAATCTAAAATAATAGGAACATACTCACCTGCAATTAGATTCAGGGTTCCGGTATTCACCGTTCGTCCATGGTCTGTCCAATTATCAACAACTGATGTACCATCAACCCACAAACGCACTCCATCGTCTGAAGTGGTATAAAAGGTATATAAGCCAGTTTGGGGTGCCTTTATAGAGCCACGAAAGCGAACTGAAAAATCATTTACACCTACTAAACTAGACTCTGGAGCACCTGTTCCCCAATTATAATTTAATTCCTGTACATCCTTTGTTTCCATAAATGTCTCGAAATTTCTTCCTTCATAATAGGAAGCTTTAAGATCTGAAATAGCAGGAGGCGTATTATCTACCACAGTCACATTGAAAATTTGAGTTGTTGTATTACCTGATCTATCTGTCGCCACAAAGGTATTTGTAGTAATGCCAACTGGGAAAATAGAACCAGGAGGCAAACCAGAGGTTTGAATGACGACAACAGGTTGGAATTCTACAACGTAGCGAAGAGTACTAGATTCTTTTAAATCATTCCACATTCCAGTAGCACGCATTTCTGTATAATCTTCACCTGTACCGTAGTCATTGGGTTCATGCCCATTCCAATTTGTATAAGAAACAGCTTCATTGGTTATCCACCGAAAGTCATTTTCCACATCGACATCGCTCAAACCAATCCAAATCCGGAATCTTGTATTAGAATTTACAAAATCGTTCTCAAGCTGACTTCCAATTGTAACCAAATGACCACCTAAATCTTCTGCATTTTGTATGGCCGATGTGGCAGTCGCCTGTGAACTAGAAACATAGTATTGATGAGCATCAATATTACCTAAATAAGTAAAACCTGGAATCGCTCCCATGTGTAAAGTCTGATCATCAGAGGCTTCAGGAATTGGATAGTTCACAACTGCCCCACACATTCCTAAATCGGTCGTTTGAGAAATATCTGCTTGTACAGTCTGAAAGAAGGGTGGTATATTATCAATCTTTGTACCTTTCACAATTAGATTGTCGAGATAGGCATAACAACCATCTGTCACACTCGACATGATTCTTATTTTAACAGAACCATTGTTGTCAAATAAGTTTGATAGGGCTTGAACTGGAGTACGAACCCAAGCACGAGTGCAATCTTGCAAATAAATATAGTTTCCAAAACCCGATCCAGAATCGGCAAAAAGGAGCCAACGATGCGCACCAGCATCAGGACCGAAAAAATAACCCCCATCCCATTCAATCGTAATATTTTTATACCCTAAAGTTGAAATTGTGAGTTCTATAAAATTATTATTGACATTCGTATAGAGAGATGAAAACGGATTACCAAATGATCCAGAAAAATTAAGTCCAGAGAGTGTAAGCTGAGGATTTCCTATTGATGGAGTATCTGGATTCGTATTACTATCAGTAAACTGATATTTAACAAGTTCGGTTTGCTGCGCAGAAACTAAGGAAACTTGAGTAATCAGAACGAAACATAGTAAATAAATAGTTCTTAAAAACAAACAATCCCTCATCAGTAACACTTCTCAACGACAATAATAATAAATCACAAAACTCAACACTATTTTATCAATATATATACATATTGATCGGTCGAAAATAGTATAAAATGCCTAAAAGATTATTCTTTTTTTAAGAAAATTAACATTATGATGATTATTCCTATAAATAAAGGGATACAGACATATTTTTTAATTATTCAACATCTTTCTCTGACTGCTAAATAACATAAACCTGACAAAAGAATTCTTAAGGATTTAAATAGTTAGGTCAGTTAAGGCTAAAAATAAAATAGTTCTGGCAATAGGAGTTTTGAAAATGACAAAAAAGTTTCAGAGACGGAAACGCTTAACTGCTGATAGTCGATTCATACCACTTAGAAAATTGTAAGTCATTAGAGGATTGTATCAATACTAATCAACAAAAATACCTTTAGGCTTAGGTTCGCTTTTCAAAACGACATCTATTTGTGATTGACAAGCCTTCGAATCTGAAACTGTCACCGTATATGTATTCGGTGCCAAACCACTCACCATATCCGTATCAACTAAAGCATCGTGACTCCATGAATAATGGTATAAAGGCGCCACTGCCTCAGGAGTACCTCCACTCACATTAAGCTTTATGACCCCATTTGTTCCATCAGAACACAAATTTGACACAGTCGTATTTAAGGCAACAATAGGAAGAGGAGACACCTGAATTCCACTAATACTTTGCTTCACATGGCAGCCATTATCCGAAGTCACCTCAAGTGAATAGGTACGCGAAGCAATAATTGTAGTAACGGGCGTTGCTATTACATTTTGCTGGTTAGCATGATTGATTTCCCCAATAGGAGTCCATTGATAAATTGCGTTAGTTGCCTTTTTAACATCAGCATTCAAACTAATGTCTGTTCCACTACAAACTTCTAATTTATCCGCACTTAAAGACAAAGTTGGTGTAGCCATAACTTTAACTTCTACATCGTCACTTGATGAACATGCTTTCCCGATACCATCAGAAACAGTTAACGTATATGTATAAATATCAGCACTAACCAAGGGTGAAATTTTGGGGTTAGGTACTGTAAGATCCATATCTTTTAAACCTTCAAGCTTATCACAAGTCCATAAATAATCAATTCCTCCCTTTCCATCCAATTCCTTGGTGTCGTCTTGCTCGCACATTTCAAAATTCTCCCCAGCGTCTGCCTTAAGTGCAGTAGGCGCAGGAATATTAATCGTAACTTCCTTCGACTTACATGAGAAAATATCCTTAATAACCACTTGATGATCACCAACTGTAAAATTACCTTGAAAGCGATTACTCGACTGAAAAGCACTACCATCAAGAGAATATAAGTAATTATCTGGGTCAAGATTTTCCTTCAGTTTTATAATTACGGTCGCTATTGCACTTCCCCCATTACAAGTTACATTGGATACAGCACTTGCTTCAATCTCTGCAATATCAAAAATCTTAACAGTTTTCCTGAAATAATCAGCATCATCAGGATTACAAGGACAGCCAATCAGAACTTCAAATAAAATATCCTTTTCTCCTGTCACTGCATCACTAGCCATATAATAATATTTCAACTCAGACACGCCTATAGGAAAGGTAATTTGCTCAGGAAATTTGCCTGCATTGCTTCCATCAGGATTCAGAAGGTAATAATCAACACCATTTACTGCAGAGCCCGTGATCGTTACACCAAAACTATATTCCTCATCCAAGCGCTCTTTGCGACTAAAGCTGATAAAACTCTTATCACATCCCCTGTACATCACGTCTTTATCACCATCAATATCATCAAGTCTATTTTCTACAAGAACCTCATTCGAAACAAAACTATTCGCTTCAAGGAATACGGCTGAATTATATCCAGAATCATTCACGTCCGATATTATCAAACGAATATGATAAGTTTCACATGCCTGAACGTTTGCTTTTGCTTTCAGCACTTTTGTTCTACCATTAAACCTTGTTGCGGCTATACCAGTTTCATCAACATATAGATCTGAGTTGTTTGGTGAACCAAAACAAGCTGGGTCATAAACATTCTTAATACTAACATCATCACCTGTATTAGTTAAAGCAATATTTTTACCTGATAAACCAACATCATTAATAATACCTGGACCACTAATAATAAAAGCAAAGACATCATTATAATCAGTACAAGCATACATAGTTTCATATTCATCAGATGCAAAGACATAACTGAATTCTAATTTATCTCCAGCAGGTACAAAGTCAAACTCTAAAACTTGTGCGTCAAAAGAATTGTCTCCTGTAATTTCTTTCACATCTGTATCGACATAATCGATACCGGTTAAATCATCACTGCCAAATGAAGAACTTGGGCCATTGGCATTATTAACATTACCCGTAGAAATAATTATACCTGAAGATAAAGGAAAATCAGAAGCTCCTGCATCAAAATACCCTATTCCTTCATTCTCATTCCCCTGATAAGTTACGCCAGATGCTGTTAAACATCCAGTAACCAAAACCTGTTGAACTAAATCACTCGCAGAATAATTGTTTTCGGGATTTTTCTTGTCGATTTCAATTGAGGCATCGCTGTCATTATCAATAATAGTACAATAGGCTCTACTCACATTTATACTCGCATTTGAGGGACTGGTAATATCACAAATAAAATCTTGATTATCCTCATGAATTCTATCATCTACAATTGCAACCTCCAAATCAACAAATAACTGTCCTGCGGGAATCGTAGCTTGTGTCCAGCCAACTCGTATGTAATCATTCGGCTGTCTTGCTGTATTGTCAACAGTTATCCAGTTAAAACGTACATTTTTTGTACTAACTTTATTTAACCTCGCTTTAAAAATAGCAATACCTGCATCCTCATCAACACTAATATCAGAAATTGACAATTCTGGAGGTGCACTTTCATTATCTATAATTGTACACGAAATTCTATCATTGATAATTTTTGCATTTACACTATTTTTTATAAAAACTGTAAATTTTTCATTCCCTTCATAAACATTATCATCTTTTATAACAATACTAAGGTCAACATATGATTCTCCTGCATTTATTTTAACTGAATTCCAAGTAACACGAGTGTAATCGGAAGGTTGTTGAGCCTGATCATTACCAGTACACCACTCAAAACTGACATCTGACGACATAAGCTTGCTCAATGAAACTCTAACAGTGGCTGAACCTGCATCTTCTGCGACATCAGAGTCAGCGAAAATTAGGTCGGCAGGCCTTTCACGTTTATAAACAATAGCCTCCCAACCAGATTCATTTACGTACCTATCAGATTTAAAATCAAACTTCAAATTACCTGTCGAAGAAACAACCTTTAAATCATCATTTACATCATCAAGTTCATCCAACGGACTTACTCCATCACTAATCTTCAAATAATCATAGCCTGCCTCAGTATTATATGATATAAAATGTACAACCAAATCATATCCCGCAGGAGCAGAAAAATTGATACTGCTTGTCTCCATATCTGGATAATTCAAATTAGCTCCACCAGAATCGTAAAAACGAATAGGCTCATTAACCAAATGAGAACCTCCATCGGAAATTCGGATATTAGAACTTGTTTTAGGTGTTAAATGAATGACAGCTTCCCAACCAGAATCTCTGTTTCTTCCAGTTGATGTAAAGTCGAATTTTGCAATCCCTGAAGGAAACTCAATCCTGCCTGGATTATTATAATCAGTATAATTCCCCATAAAATTAGTGTTATCAAAAATTGATAACACATCCCTATTAACTACTCTGAAAGATGTAAACTCAATAGCTAAATCGTAACCAGAAGGAGCTTCTAAATTAATTGTATAGTTTTCATTGTTTTTATATGACCGATTTTTACCACCACTGTCATAAAAATGATCCCCATCAAATACAGCTACACTGGGAGCATCACCAATTTTGATGGTTGCTTGAGAAAAAGCCTGATGAGAAACAAGAATGCAAAATAAGAAAAGAATGAAGGAGTTTATATAAAGTTTTATCATGAAGCTTACCGTAGAAAATACAAACTATTTTACAATTAAGCCGCAAAAATAATATAACTAACGAGCTGTACAAGGCCATAAAACCTTATGATATGTAGGGTTTGAGCATCATTCGAAATGAATGTCAGGAGGTTTCAAAAATCTACTTATTATAATTAAAATTAATTACTCACTACAACTAAAACACAATATAAATCATTTTACACTACATAATATTTGATTGATTAAACACCTTAAATGTAAAATTAAACTCACTTGAACTAATCCATCTATATTGATCTTGTCTCGAAGAACATAATATTATTTTAAGATTCAAAACTACACCACGATTTTAAGGTCAATACTCAGTCACTTTTACTACAAAACAGAAGATCAGGATTTCCCCTTTTAAGGGGTATCATAAATAAATAATAAAAACATGCCTATCTTATAATAAAACCATAATGGACAGTATAATCGTTTAAGGGAGCGCCTAAATAAAAATAAGTATATAGCAATATTAATTGAAGAAGAATCTGAAACCTTTATTTAAATCTAGAGCTACAAAACATTATTCAAAAAAGATGGCTTTGGGTTTAGGAATAGAAACGACTTCAACATCTAAGCTTGTTTCGCAACTTTTTGAATCAGTTACTAAAACGGTATATGTATTCGGAGACAAACCATCTACAAAATCAGTATCTATTGCTGCATTATGACTCCATGAAAAATGATATAAAGGCAAAGCTAAATTTGGAGAACCGCCACTGACCTCAAGCTTTATTTCTCCATCTGATCCATTCGAACATAGATTTGAGGAAAGCGTATTTAAACTAACACTAGGAAGTGGATAAATGTTAATGGCCTGATTTAAGTTAGCAACAGAGGCACAGGTATTACCAGGTTCTATTGACTTTACGGTTAAAGTATAACTCCTTGATTCTTCAACTAAGGCGTCTGCTAAAAAAATGGGGTTTGCAATATTTGAACTACTCAAGCCATCAGTCGGGTTCCAAGAGTATGTCACAGACATATTTGAAACGCTTGCTCGAAGTGTGGTATTCTCTTTTGAACAAAGTGCATATTTATCTGCAATTACAGACTCAATAATTGGTGATCCCAGAACAGATAAAATCATTTTATCGTCATCAGAACAGGTTGGGCTTGCTCCTTGCTGATCTTGAACCCTAAAAGTAAATTCATATTCACCAACAGGAATATCATCAGCAATTCGAGGATTAGGCACATTAATATCACTCAAATAATTGATTATACCTGCGGTACTACAAGACCACTCACAATAAGGCGCAGGCGTTGCACTCAACTGAATACCTGCCCCTTGACACATATTCCTATCAGGTCCTGCATTGGCAGAAACAGGTGTTATAGCAGGAATTGTTGTTGTTCGAGTAATGGTGTTGGCACTACATGAAAATAAATCTTTAACAACAATTACGAATTTTTCACCAACTAAATCACTCCCATCAGGTAAGTTACTTACAATGGTTTTTACATTATCAGTTTCGAAAGTTACTCCACCATCAAAACTGTATAAATAATTACTTGTATTAATACCGTCACTTAATTCTACATTTAATGTCGCAATAGGATTACCGGCTCCAATACAATGTATGGCTGCACTTGCAACGCCATCAATTTTAGGCGAATCGATAATCGTTACTGTTTTCTCATAATAATCACTATTATCACAGGGACATTTATCTATTCGAAATATAATGGTTTCATCACCTTCAACATCACTATCTCCAAGTGCCTTATAATAATAATCGACATAGGCTTGGCCAGAAGGAATAACAATCGTTTTAGGGAAAACACCATCATTTAAAATAGCTCCACTGGCATCTGTATAAACATAGTCTTGCGGCTGGCCAAGTTCATTACTGGCGGTTCCCGCTATATCCATTTTGAAACGAACCTCAAGAGTAATATCATGATCTTCGTTTCTTAAAAATCTCATGAAACTACCATCACAGCCCTCGAACATAACATCTTGACCATTCTCTACACCATCAATCATATTATCGACTTGTATTTCGTTGGATTTAAAACTATTGGCCTCAAGAAAAACGGCTGAATTAACATTATCATCCGACCTATCGTATACAATCAACTTTATATGATATTTTTCACCACAAGGAATTACATCAGCTTTTGCAGTCAAAACTTTGGTTCGGCCATTAAAAGAGGTCGCAGAACCATTTCTTTCATCTACAAAAAATTCGGAACTACCACAAGAAACAGCACTTCCATCATCACTACTTCCATTAACATTATTAATTGTTACCCATTGCGATTCTGTGCCAGGAATTAAAGCAATATTTTTACCCGACAAGCCTGGATCAGGTACAATTCCTGGTCCGCTAATTATAAATGCAAAACCATCATTATAATCAGAACAGGCAAATCTAGGATACTCTTCTGAAGCAAAGATGTAATGGAATTCCAATTTATCCCCAGCAGGTACAAAATCGAATTCCAGAACTTGCGCATCATTATACGTTTTTTCCCATCCCCATCTATATTCCCAACCCTGGAGTGTTTCATTCCACCACTGTTTATAAACGTAATCCGTACCAGCTAAAGTCATCAGATCGGGATCTCTATTATTTTCATCAAAATCAAAACCGTCAATCTCATCATCTTCGAGATTAATAACATTCAAATTAGGTCCTTCGGCATTTTTTACGATCCCATTCGATAAAATAATACCTGAACTCAAAGGATAAGTCGATTCTCCTGCATCAAAAAAACCAAGTCCCAAGTCTACATTACCTTTGTATTTTATATCACTAGCAGTCAAACACCCCGTGACCAATACCTCTTTTACCAACTGTTCAGGGGTAAAATCTTTTTCAGGCACTTTCTTATCAACTTCTATTGATTTAATATTCTCACCACCTACAATGGTACAAATGAGTCGAGTATCTGGAAAAACAGCATTTTCTGCATTGTTAAAATCACAAAAAAATCGCTCTTCATCCTCTTGTACAAGATCATCTATAATTGTCACTTGCAAATTAACGGATAACTGACCTGCTGGTATCGTAGCTTTAGTCCAAGGTACATCAATAAAGTCATCGGGTGAGATAGCCTCCCATTCACCCGTTATCCAATCAAAACTGACATCCTGAGAACTAATTTTATTCAAACGAACCTCAAAAACAGCAACTCCAATACCTTCATCAACACTGATGTCAGAAAAACTCAAAATTGGCGGAATGTCATCATCAATAATCGTAATGATTTCTTGTTGATTTCCATTCTCATTCGCATTAACAACAGACAAAATATCAACAGCAATTGTTTGATCTCCATCTGTTATATTGTTATTAATTGCCGCACACGTTATCTCAGCAGAAGTTTGCCCTGCATTAATAATGACTTGATCTGCACAGGTGTATCTTGCAGATAATGCAGAACCAGTGAAACCTAAATTAACTGTAATGTTCTGTGTAGAGGGTTCATTTAAAGATACTGTCAGTTTAGATGTTCCTCCATTTTCTTCAATAGTCAATTTTTCGGTATTCAAACTAACTAAGGGTAAACCCGATAATACATTAATTGAATAATCTTCTACTTCTCCGGTAAAATTAACATCACAAGGCCCTGGAGTAGTATAATATTTACTAGCCACTCTCATTCTCGTTTTCCCTAGCTTTGCCCATACTGGCACAAGAACAGCATATGGTGAGCCAGTCGAAGGCTCATCTGATTTATCAATAGAAGCCCCAAAATCGTAAACTTCATAATTATCAAATTGCATATTTTGATCCCAATCGATCCATGCTTTGGTATAAATCCAATTCATACCAGTAGTTATATTTATCGATAAAGGATATTTCCCTCCTATATTTACATCTGTTGACAACCTTGTATTATCAGTATAAGCTGGATTAGCACTTCCACTTTCATTAATTGTATTAAAGTTAACAGAAGTGATTCCAATATATGAATTCATTCCATAAGAGTCACAGTAGTCCTGTGAAAAAACAGAGTAACTAAACAAGGTGAAAAATGAAATAAGCAAGACGAATTTTCTGTAGAAACTAATCATTAAAATAAACTTTTTAAGATTAATTGATCCAAGTCAGAGTTATGAAGCATTGGGGATACGACAAGCAAAGCTAAAGGCACCGCTTGCCTTTCAGAAGAAAAATAAAAAATGCTTGAAAAAGAAACAAAGGTCTTGGAATCAGTATCGATGTCGGAGTATCTAATTCGGTTAACACTATTAGCCTTATCATGAAGTCCTCTAAAAATAAGTTTAGAATACCCAATTATAATAAAGGCATCTTTCATACCGCCAACCACTATACCAGACACATAGCGAAACACATCCTGTTTCAAAAATATTTTTACTCGTAACTCCATTATGTAAACACATTCTGCTTTTTACAGAAAGCAAATGTATTGTTATATAAACATATCAGAAAAAAAACACCCACATATTAGATTAACTAACATAAAGTATTTACCAAATACATAATGCTGTTTATTAATACATGAATTTTTCACATAAACAGAAAATGTAAGAAACATTCGCCTACAAAGAAGCTATTAATAAAAGTTTTGACTATTCATGAAAGATCCCTTCAGGGCTAGGTTTGGGATTAATAACGACTGTTGCGTTATTCGTTAAATCTAACTCACAAGCACCTTTTGATGCTCTTATAATTATGGTATTATTCCCTATACTCAAATCAGTTGTAGGAATAACAATATTTAAATCAGCACCTGTTCCATTGGTTGAATTTCCGACTTGTATTGCTCCAAAATAGAGAGAGTATGTAACATATATTTCACTATTTTGAATTATAACAACAGCATCTTCCCCATCACATTTTGTATCTCCTACAACCGATAAACTATTATCGGGCATACCAGTAACTGTGACATCAAAATTACAATCTGCAGTATTTCCTGCAGCATCGGTTGCAATCCAAGTAACAGTAGTTAGTCCATGATTTAAATTAACGCCACTTAGGCTAGTTCCGGTTCCGGTAGTCGCTCCTGTTAAATTGTAAATTAAACTACTTAATGTACAATTATCAGTTGCTGTTGCATCAAACTCTGTCCCTTGTACTGAATAAGTACATTGCCCAACATCAACACTTTTAATCGGGAATGACATTAAATTTATATTATCTACGTAATAAATTCCAACTGTGCTGCCTTTTATCACACGTATCCAAAGTTCAAGTTTATCTCCTTGAAACACTGGACTAGTTATTACCTGATCAACGGCTGCACCATTAAT
>Ga0209272_10000432_pt1 | contig 35647 bp, 26 predicted proteins | sample tdDd002_FD_187125 | JGI IMG/M metagenome (GOLD analysis project Ga0209272, IMG submission 187125) | Marine sediment microbial communities from the Atlantic coast under amendment with organic carbon and nitrate - tdDd00.2 (SPAdes)... | ecosystem: Environmental > Aquatic > Marine > Coastal >...
TGTTGAGTATAGGTGTTTTCATAATGATAACCTTAAGTACAGGGCTATTTGTTACCGATCCTATTATTAAGTTTGGCGAGCAACAGAAGTATGCTGATAAGGTGATTTATGCAGAGCAAACCAAGTATCAAAGAATTGTAATTACTCAATGGAAAAATGATTATTGGTTGTATTTAAATGGCAATCAGCAATTGTGTACACGTGATGAAATCATGTATCATGAGCCTTTGGTTCATCCTGCAATGACTATGCACCCTAACCCAACCGATGTTTTGGTACTAGGTGGTGGCGATGGTTGTGCTGTTCGTGAGATTCTGAAATATCCAAAGGTGAAAGAAATCACCTTGGTAGATTTGGATCCGGCAATGACCAATTTAGGGAAAACCAATCCTATATTGACAAAGCTAAATCAAAACTCGTTGAGCAACGAGAAGGTGAAGATACTGAATGATGATGGCTATAAATTTTTACAGGCAACTGATAATTATTACGATATAATCATTATTGATTTACCAGATCCTCGCTCGGTTGAATTGGGGAGATTGTATTCTCACGAATTCTATAAAATTTGTTACAAACATTTACGACCAGGAGGTGTAATCATTACACAGGCGGGTAGCCCTTATTTTGCGACACAAGCTTTTACTTGTATTTTGGAAACCATGAAAAGTGCCGGTTTCGAAACAGTTCCTATGCACAATCAGGTAATTACACTTGGTGAGTGGGGATGGAGTTTAGGAGTTAAGCAACCTAATGTAGATGTGAAAAAGCAATTGCAGAAACTGGAATTTGATGTGCCTACAAAATGGATAAATAATGAAGCAATGGCATTGATCACTTCTTTTGGTAAAGATTTTTATCCTTGGGCAAAAGACAGTGTATACGTGAATAAGATACATGAACCCGTTTTGTACAAATATTACTTAAAAGGAAACTGGGATCTGTATTAGTAGTAAAAAAGAGTCTAAATGGAGGCAGAAACAAAAATATTAACAGCAAAAATTCATAACCTTCGCTTTTGGGTATCGGAATGCGATCCGGATATCTTAAAAGAAACTTTCCAAAATTATTTGGAACAGGTTAAATTTGTGATTTTGAATTGTTCCGATCATCATTTTCCGGTGCAAGGATATACTGCATTTTGGTTGTTGGCAGAATCGCATTTAGCCATTCATACATTTCCAGATAAAGGATGGTCGTACGTAGAATTGAGTTCTTGCAATCAATTAAAATCGAAGAATTTTAAGGAACTGGTTGAAAGAAGCAATTTGGATGTAAATTGGAATGGAAATGGTATAGAAATTTGTTTACCTGAATAAGTCAATTCTTATGAATAAAAAACTCGGGTTTTTAATTGCCTTTTTGGTATATGTTATTGCGATTTTAGCGATTCATTGGTTCGAAAGTCAATCGGCAGAATCCAATATCAAAACCATTGGTGATGCCTTTTGGTATGCTATTGTAACACTTACTACGGTTGGCTATGGTGATTTTTATCCAGTGACTTTACCAGGGAAAATTATCGGTTTAATTGTAATTATTGGTAGTCTAGGAATTTTAGGATTTATTATTGGAGAAGTAACGGTAAGATTCAATCAGTATATGGAAAAGAAAAAAAGTGGTTTTTGGGGAACCGATTTTGACAATCATTATGTGATTATTGGTTGGAATGAATTCGGACAGAAAGTGGCAAATCAAATTATTCATGCAGGACAAAAGGTTGCATTTGTAACCAATTCAAAAGCCGATTTAGATTTGATTACGGATTTGTATTCTTCAAAAGATGTCTTCTGTTTATTTGCCGATTACTCTAATATTGATGCCTACACTAAAATCAATATCGAGAGCTCGAAACGAGTATTTGTAAATTTTGTTGAGGATTCGGAAACTCTGGTTTTTGTAATCAATTTAAAAAAGCAATATCCTACTGCAAATGTTGTGGTAACCTGCACTAACCCAAGTTTGAAAGATACTTTCCTAAATGCAGGAATCGATCATGTGATTGCTCAAAACGAGGTGGCTTCTAAATTGGTTGCTTCCTATTTATTTGAACCTCATGTAGCAACCTATACCGAAGATTTAATTGCGACTAGTGTTGCCGAAGAAGATTCTGATATTCAGCAATATTTAATCACAGGTGAATGTGATTTTGCAGGTTCTGACTACATGAATGCTTTCATGAAACTGAAATTGGATTATAATTCCATATTAATTGGCTTAGTTAAAGAAGATAAAATCATTAAAAATCCTGTAAAAGGAACGACCATAAATGCTGGAAATTATTTGATTCTGATTTCAACAGGTGATAGCAAGCAAAATCTTGAAAACTTTTTTGGAGTGAAGGAAGGAGAATAGTATTAATTACAATGCATTAAATACTGTAATTATTTACTCTCCTATGTGTGATTGGTGTCACAGCCTAAGTGTTAACAGTGTCATAGCTTAAGTGTGAGGTCTGTCATAGCCTAAGTGTTGAAAGTCTCATATTGGGTTTATTCAGGATTGTATCCAACATCATCAGGAAGGTTTGGTGCCTGCGAAGCCATAACTGCAAGTTCATCTGCTCGTTCGTTGCCTGGAATATTCGAATGACCTTTTACCCACACAAATTTTACATTGTGTTTCTTATAGATCTCAAGAAAACGCATCCATAAATCAGCATTTTTCTTTCCTTTAAAACGTTTTTTCACCCAACCGAATACCCATTTTTTATCTACTGAATCTATCACGTATTTTGAATCAGAATAAATCGTAACATCGCAGCCAGGGTTTTTTAGGCTTTCCAAACCCACGATAACAGCCAGTAATTCCATTCTGTTATTCGTAGTTAGTTTATAACCCTGGTTTAAATCTTTACGGTGTTTCCCCGATATTAAAACAACTCCATATCCTCCCGGTCCAGGATTTCCACTTGCTGCACCATCGGTAAACATTGTAATTTTTGCTGACATCTTTGTTGGTTTGGGATTTCTAAATCAAAAGTAAGAAAATTTACCTTCCATTTATTGATTTGCAAACATAGAAAAAGGATGCCCGAAAATTCGAACATCCTTTTGATTTATTTTGTGAGTGGTTAATTACTTCACAATAGTTAATTCGTCGATGATGTTTTGAGCACCTGCAAACTTATCAATAATGAAAAGTGTGTAACGAATATCAAGGTTGATACATCTTTGAAGGTTATCCTCAAAATCGATATCACCAGACATCGCTTCAGAGTTACCATCGAAAGCAGTACCAATTAACTCACCATTCCCGTTGATTACAGGAGAACCTGAGTTGCCACCAGTAATGTCGTTGTTTGTAAGGAAACAAGCTGGTAAGTGACCATTCTTGTCCGCATACATACCGAAGTCTTTCTTTTCGTATAATTCCTTCAATTTAGCAGGAACAACGAATTCAGGATTTGTTGGATCTTCTTTTTCCATTACACCTTTTAAAGTAGTGTAGTGGTAGTAGTAAGCACCATCTTTAGGAGCATATCCACCAACAGTTCCGTAAGTTAAACGAAGAGTTGAGTTGGCATCAGGAGCAAGATTTTTCTCTTTGTTGATTTGCAATAAACCATCAACGAATAAACGCATACCTTTATTTAACTCATCAGCACCTGCACTCATTTTTTCATAGCTTGCGCCATACGACTTTCTTACAGAAAGCCCAATGTTTAGAAGTAAATCATTTTCTAAAACTTCTAATTCAGGAGCTACGATAAACTTGTTGAATTTCTCCTCAGATGCGAACACTGAATTTGCATAAACTTCTTCAGCAAACTTATCAAAGTCATTGTTGTATTCTTCAGCAATAGTTTTGAAAATTTCAGGACTTTCTTCTACAGCGATTTTATCAGCATACATTTTATACAATCCAGCCATCAATTTTTGATCGGTTGGAGCATTGTAATCTTTATAGAATCTTTTTGCAGATGCCTTTAGTTTTGTAATTGCCTTTTCAATTGCTACAGTATCTTGCTTTTCAGCAGCTAATAATTTTTTCAAATTCTTAGCTCTAGAAGCAAACATTGGAGCTTCAGCACCTTGAGCAAGAGCTTCGCCAATATATGAACTTGCAAAGCGTGCATCTTTTCTATCAGCAAAAGCTTTTTTAATCATATTTAAAGCTTCTGCATATTTTGCTGCACGTTTTGGTTTCTCATTAGCCCAATCAAGATATTCTTTTTCAATATCTTCTTTAGCGCCTTTTGTATTTAGTTTCTTAAGTGCTTTGTTCTGCTCGTTAGAGTATTTCCAGTAGTTAGCACTTCCCGCATGCTTCGAAGCATACTGAATTCTAACTTTAGGATCTTTAAGCATATCTTTTTTCATGATATCCAACTTCAAAGTACGAATGTCGTAACGATTTTGGTTGGTAATTTTCATTGTCTCATCAAGACCATAAGAAGTTAGGTAACGATTTGTAGTTCCAGGGAAACCCATAATCATTGCAAAATCTTGTTCTTCAACACCTTTTACAGAGATAGGTAGGTGATGCTTAGGCTTCAATGGTACGTTTTCTTCTGCATAAGCAGCAGGCTTTCCATCAGGAGCAGTATAAATTCTGAACATTGAAAAGTCAGCAGTGTGACGAGGCCACATCCAGTTGTCAGTATCGCCACCAAATTTACCCATTGATTGAGGAGGAGCACCAACTAAACGAACATCTTTGTAAATTTCATATACGAAAAGGAAATATTGATTTCCCTTGAACATACTTTTAATGTTTGCTTTGTAATGTGTTCCTTCAACTGCTTTTTCTTCCAATTTTATTGCAGCTTCCTCAATAGCTTTGTAACGCTCTTCTTCAGTCATATCATCTTTAACCTTAGCAAGAACTTTTTTGGTTACATCTTTCATGCGAACCAAAATTGAAGCAGTAATTCCAGGATTTGTTAACTCTTCTTTTTTATCATATGCCCAAAAACCATCAGAAAGGTAATCGTGCTCTGGAGTAGAGTGTGATTGAATTACACCGAATCCACAGTGGTGATTGGTTAAGAATAATCCCTGGTCCGAAATAATTTCACCAGTACAAAAATGACGGAATGGTCTTCCTTCACTTCCTAAACCAACAATTGCATCTTTTAAACTTGAATTGTTAATGTCGTAAATATCTTCAGAAGATAATTTTAATCCCATCTCCTGCATTTCTGCAGCATTTTTTTTCAATAGAGATAAAAGCCACATTCCTTCGTCAGCCTTCACATTCGAAAAGCTAAGCAAAAGGCTTAATCCCAAAATTAATGATCCTAATTTTCTCATTTTAGTAATTTAATTTTAAAAAGATCCTCAAAGTTTTATGCTAAAACTTAAGGAAGTATTTATTGTTTGTAAGTATTCTGTTGAAAAACAAAGTTAATATTAATTCGATGTATTAAAATGTCTGGATTGGGGTTGAAAAACAACATTGAATCTAAATGATACAAAATCAATCGTTTATGCGTTTGTACGCTTTCTGTTTTTAGATAAACGTATTAATTTTCTCGTTCAAATTTGATTCATAATCAATTGTTAATGAAGTTTTTGTTAGAATTTTAACTCCATTTGATCGGGTTGTAATCCAAAACTTTTTCGATGATATGGAGTAATTCCATGTTCGCGAATGGCAAGTCTGTGTTTTTTTGTTGGATATCCCTTATTGCTGTTCCAATCGTAATTTGAATATTCTTTATGAATGGATAACATATAGTCATCACGATAAGTTTTCGCTAATATGGATGCTGCAGCTATGGATAAAAATTTGCCATCGCCTTTTATAATGCAGGTATGTTCAATTTTTGGATAAGGATTGAATCGATTGCCATCAATTAACAAATGTTCCGGCTTAACCTTCAATTGATCAATTGCTCGATGCATTGCCAGAAAAGAGGCATTTAAAATATTTATTTGATCTATTTCCTGATGGTCAACAGTTCCAACAGCCCATGCCAGAGCCTCTTTTTCGATTATCTCACGAAGTATATACCTTTTCTTTTCCGATAATTTTTTAGAATCGTTAAGCAAATCGTTAGAAAAATTAGTAGGTAAAATTACTGCTGCGGCAAATACAGGACCGGCAAGACACCCTCTTCCAGCTTCATCGCAACCGGCTTCAATTCTATTCTTTTCCAGGTAAAGAGCTAAATCATTCATGTCAATTCAAATTTTCGACAAATATAAACCAATAGTACATTCATCGACGAAAATACTTGAAATAATGAACTCAAATATAGCTAGGAATTACTTTTGATATTTAATGGTTCTGGCGTGGTCTATGAATTCAGATTTAATCCTTTTCGGATTTTCGATAACTTTATAGAAATCATCGAAATAATTCAAAACTCGTTCCTTTTCTTTGTCGCTAAGATATTCACAGTTAGTGTACAACTCGTAAAGAACATTTTTTTTCATTCTGAATTCTCTAAATATATATTCCAAATCTTTTGCAGATCTTTTATAGCCTCTGTACAATCTTTCATGAATAGATTTGATATCTAACTTTTGATTGGGAACGGCATAAGGAGCATTTACCAAACTTGCCCAATCAAAATCATAGGGTACGGGAGTTGGTCGTGAATTGGGTGTTTTACTAATTAACTTGATGTTGTGAAGAGTAGGAACGCCCCAGTCTGTGTTTCCAATCAGGTACTGAAAAATTGCCAGTTTTGTTACTTTATTTATTAGGGTATGATCTTGATGGACTTTGGAATCATATCGTGCAATTTTTCCATTACGTTCAGCCATTTTCTCAAAATCTTCAATAAAAAAGGCATGTTTAATAAGTGGATCCATCTGTCCCTTACTGTCTTTGTAAGTTATTTTTGCAAGCCTTACTCTAAAGCTTTCAGGTGTAAATAAATTGTAGGCTTTGTAAATCAAATATTCCTGAATAATCATTTGCTCATATCTGGAATTGCGATTCTGACAATGAGTAACCATTTTCAGTTTCTTTTGATTGTGAAATAGTGAGTAGCTCGATTGAGATTTATTAAATTTTATTCGAATTGGAGGAAAAGCACAGATGCTTCGGTCTTTTCTAAAATTCCCCCTGGTTTTTAAATCCACTGTCATGGATACAATAGAATCTCCTAAATGATAAGATAATCGTGCTTTATGATATTTATTTTTGTCACCAATATCTCTTACCAAACTTTTTAAGTCCGTAGTTATTGATAGTTCTATTAATGAATCAGATTCAAACAGATTTGGCGCACGGTAGATAGAGTCTTCCTGTATACTTGCAGCTCCTTTTGAAACTAAAGGGTGCAAGAGGATAAAACTCCATAATATAGAAGCTAAAATATATCTTAATTTTGTTATCATAGCAGTGGGAAACTATTGATGTATTTTAAATTATTCCATTCCTTTATCGCTTAATTCAGCATCAGTTAGGATGTTTGTATTTGCATCATCTTTATAGAAAATGGTTAAGCGAATACTGTTTTTGGCTAAATCGATTTGTCCAATTTTAAATCGAGTGATTTCCATTCCGGTTCTGGCTTTAATATCTTCTCGTAATAGATGATGTTTTCCAGGATGAATTAGATCCATTCGATCGTAAATTATGGTTCGTCTTGCCATGTGGCGACGCATCCAAACTCTTTCCATAACCCATGTGGTAGCCATAAAGGCAAAGTTTGTCACCAAAATTTCACCAAGACTCACATCTCTTCTTGCTAGTGCATTAATAACTGATATGGTAATTACCAGAAAAAGATAGGTCATTTCCCGAATTGGAATGGTATCTGTTCGATAGCGGATAATTCCAAAAATGGCAAATAATCCAAGGGCAAAACCCAATTGCAGATCTATACTACCTAATAAGAAACATAGAAAGAACACTGTTGTACTTATCATGATATAGGTAAACACATAAGTTCTTTTTCCTGTTGCTCTAAAATAAACGTAATTGATAACAAATACGGTTACAATAAGGTTTAAACCAAATCGAAGTAAAAGCTCCAATAAATCATTTGGGTTAATAACAGTTGTTGGCACGCCTACGGTACTAATTAAATTTGTAAGTAATTCCATTCTTTCTCAACTTTATTGTAATCGTTCTTTTTCTTTGTGTGCAAATATCCGATAATATTTTTGATTCTCAATCAATAAGCCCTGGTCTATAAAACTTGGATCTCCAATTGGAACGTCCATAGCAATAAGCTTAAACGAATAAAATGGATATACTCTTGCAACTGGAGTATGCCCAAATATGATGACAATTGAATCATAGAATTCCAAGGTTTTTATTACATCAGCCAATGCTATGCGATCATAGTTTGGAGTTCTGTTTAGATATCCTCGATACCACAAAGGACTATATGAATATAAGAATAAATCGACTAATGTTGTATCATTAAGTTGTGTATAATTGTTTAAATGATACCTCATTTTCATGTTTACTTCATCAATTTTAAACTTTTTCGCTAAAAATTGAGGAGATATTCCTGCATGAACAAACAATTGTTTGCCTATTCTAACCAATGTATTTTTAGACCTTAACCAATTTCCTAAAACCGAATATTTATCAAAGAAATGAGAATAATGATACTTTAAATGGCGCGCCGCATGTTTGTATTTATCATCAACGTATCTATCATCAAATAGTAGTGCCATCATTTCGTGATTTCCAATAATGTAGTGTACGTTTCCTCCAGCTTTTTTAGCCTGTATTTCCAGTTGAAAAATTAACCACAAACATTCGGTTACTTCACTTCCTCTATCAAATACATCGCCTGTGAAAACAATTCGACCTTTACCATATTTCCATTGATTGTTTTCGTCAATTACACCGTTATTTCTAAGCATTTTTAGGAGAGATTCATATTGACCGTGAATATCTCCTAAGACTATAATTTTATCTGAAGATTCGTAAATTCCAGAGTGAGGTTTTATTTTTTTGGGAATAATATAGGTTGATGTGTCTTTTCCTACAAAGCCTTTAAAAATGATAGTGTCATTTTTGTATCGAAACGATTTGGAAATTTTTCTTGTTCTGTTTTTTAAACTATCATGCTGAATGTAAAAAATATCTACACGATTACTTGTGGAGTATCTAATGTGAGGTCCCTCGGTATATGAAGAAACAATCAACGAATCTTTTTCTTTTTGTATTTTTTGTGAAAAAGAATTGTTGCTAAAAGATAATAAGCTCAAAAGACTAATAATATATGTAGTGGTAATGTAAATACGCATTTAAAATTTCCCTATTTAGAGTATTTAAAGATAGGATTATTTTTTTATCTCAAGAATGGCATTAAATTAATGCAAAGAGATGGACAAAATCGTAAGATAAATTAATTTTGTGCTCAAAGAGAAATTAAGATGTATACAAAAGAAGAGAAAAGAGAAATCAGAATTGAATTTTGGGATGGATTTAAAAGATACTCAAAGAAAAAGGGTCGTAAAATGACATCATGGGTATTGAAAGGAACTCAAATGAGAGAAGCTCAGCTAAAGTTCGATCTAAATGAGAATGGCGCTTTTGTAATGCTGCAAATTGATAGTAAGTTTGATTCTAAGCGTTACTCTGTTTATGAGAAGTTCGAAAAGTATAAAACTGTTATAAATGAAACTTGTGGGGAAGATCTTCTGTGGGATAAAGATTATTTTATGGATGGTTTTAAGGAAGTTAGTTTGATTTATTTTCATAAGGCAGAGGCATCTGTTTTTAATAAAGATGAATGGAATAACTATTTTGAATTTCTATTTTCAAAAATGAGCATGCTAGAAGAAGCATTTCTAGATGTGAAGGAAGTTGTTCAAAATTTGGAATAGAAAATTGCAAATGTATATGTATGATTTTCAGGCTTAAAAAATCCTAAAGAGTTGTGTATTGAGGGATTTGTTGGGAATTTTGCATTTAAATTTTGTTTTAGAATAAAAGGCTCTTATCTTTGCAACCGCAAAAAGAAAGATATAAGTCTTAAGATATATTGCGGGGTGGAGCAGTTGGTAGCTCGTTGGGCTCATAACCCAAAGGTCATCGGTTCGAGTCCGGTCCCCGCTACTAAGAAGCTTTGAAAAGTCAAAGCTTATTTTTTTACCGAAAGGTAAATGAAAAAGACATATCAAATATAAAAATATATTGCGGGGTGGAGCAGTTGGTAGCTCGTTGGGCTCATAACCCAAAGGTCATCGGTTCGAGTCCGGTCCCCGCTACTAAGAAGCTTTGAAAAGTCAAAGCTTATTTTTACCGAAAGGTAAATGAAAAAGACATATCAAATATAAAAATATATTGCGGGGTGGAGCAGTTGGTAGCTCGTTGGGCTCATAACCCAAAGGTCATCGGTTCGAGTCCGGTCCCCGCTACTATTAAAAGGCTTTGAATTTATTCAAAGCCTTTTTTTATTCCATCCATTTAAAGACTCTTTAATTAAGTGATTTCTGTTACCTTTGCGTAAATATTTTAGATTCTTTCACTATGAGTCAGTTAAAAGAGAAAACTCCTTTATTAGAAAAATTAAAGAATAAATACAGGCTAACTATCTCTAACGAAGCCACTTTTGATGAAGCACTTTCAATTCGATTGTCTCGCTTGAATGTTTTTACCGTAACAGGTGTATTTTCCATTCTTCTTATTGCTTTGGTAACTTTATTGATAGCGTTTACGCCACTTCGAGAGTATATTCCTGGGTATCCTGATGGTGAAATGAGAAAAAATATAGAACAAAACTCGGTTCTTGTTGATTCACTAATTCTTGAATTGGAAAAAAGGGATCAGTTTTTTAATGGAATTCGAAATGTTATCTCTGGTAACGATTTTGATAATGTAAGTCAGAGTGCTTCAGATACAATTGTCGATCCAAAATATAAAAATCTAAGTTTTACGAAATCAGCCTCTGATTCTATATTTCGAGAGGAGCATGAGGAAGATGAAAAGTACAATTTAACCTTAGACGATGCTCCAAAATCGAAAGGTTTATCGAATATTCATTTCTTTGCTCCTATAAAAGGAATGATATCCAATCATTACAATAATAAAATGGAACATTACGGTACTGACATTGTTGGTGGTGTAAATGAAAGAATTTCCTCGATTTTGGATGGAACGGTAATTTTTTCGGAATGGACATTGAATACCGGTTATGTGATACAGATTCAACATTCAAACAATTTGTTATCAGTTTACAAGCACAATTCGGAACTTTTAAAGAAAGCTGGAGAGAGAGTTAAAGCTGGTGAAGCAATTGCTTTATTAGGAAATTCAGGTGAATTAACTTCTGGTCCGCATCTTCATTTTGAACTGTGGCACAACGGAAGACCTTTGAATCCGGAAGATTATATAAAATTCTAAAAACAAAATTCAAAATATTAATGAGCAAACATATTGCTATTCTGGGATCAACTGGTTCCATTGGGACACAAACGCTTGAGGTGGTTGAGGCGAATCCGGAAGAATTTACAGTAGATGTTTTAACGGCAAATAACAATGTTGAACTTCTAATTGAGCAGGCAATTAAATTTAAACCAGATGTGGTTGTTATTGCTTGTGAAGAAAAATACCTTCAAATTTCCGATGCTTTAAAAGATGAACCGATAAAAGTTTATGCTGGTCATGATGCTATTGCACAGGTTGTGCAAATGGGAGCGATTGATGTTGTTGTTACGGCGATGGTTGGTTATTCAGGATTACTCCCTACAATTAATGCAATTAAAGCCAGAAAGAATATTGCTTTGGCAAATAAGGAAACTTTGGTTGTAGCCGGTGAAATCATTCAGAAACTAGCATTGGAATATGGCGTTAGTATTTACCCAGTAGATTCCGAACATTCGGCAATTTTTCAATGTTTGATGGGAGAGTTTGATAATCCTATCGAGAAAATTTATCTGACTGCATCGGGAGGACCTTTTAGAGGGAAGGATAAAAAGTTTTTGGAATCAGTTACATCCAAACAAGCACTTAAACATCCCAACTGGGATATGGGAGCGAAAATTACCATTGATTCTGCAAGTATGATGAATAAAGGTTTTGAGGCAATCGAAGCCAAATGGTTGTTCGATTTGCGTCCAGATCAGGTAGATGTTATTGTACATCATCAGTCAATTGTTCATTCTGTTGTTCAGTTCCAGGATGGATCGATGAAAGCGCAAATGGGTTTACCCGATATGAAACTTCCTATTCAATTTGCTTTAACGTATCCGAAAAGGTTAAAAACCGATTTCGCCCGATTTAATTTTATGGATTATCCTGAATTGAGTTTTTCAGCTGCAGATTCAGATAATTTTAGAAATTTGGCTTTGGCTTACGAAGCTATGAATAAGGGAGGGAATTTACCTTGTATTATAAATGCGGCGAACGAGATTGTCGTTGATGCTTTTTTGAGAGATCAGGTAGGTTTCTTACAAATGAGTGATATTATTGAATCGTGCATGCTTAAAGCGGATTTTATAAAAAATCCAACTTATGAGGATTATGTATTTACAGATACTGAAGCTCGTAAATTAGCTCAATCAATGTTGTAAAAAATACCTATCTTAGGCAGCCTTGAAATAAGCCGAAAATGGATTAGGTGTATTGATGAAATTATTTAATTAAAATTGAATGGAAGTATTAGTTAAAATAGGACAATTTTTATTGAGTTTGTCCATCTTGGTGGTGTTACATGAATTAGGACACTTTGCCTTTGCTAAACTATTTAAAACCAGAGTTGAGAAATTTTATATGTTTTTCAATCCTGGATTTTCACTGTTTAAGTTTAAAAAAGGCGATACAGAATATGGTATAGGATGGATTCCTTTGGGAGGATATGTGAAGATATCAGGAATGATTGACGAATCAATGGATAAGGAGCAAATGGCATTGCCTCCAAAACCTTACGAATTTAGATCGAAACCTGCATGGCAGCGTTTATTGATTATGGTTGGTGGAGTTTTGGTGAATTTTATATTGGCATTTGTAATTTATATTGCTGTATTGTTTGCCTGGGGCGAGCAGTATTTACCTGCTGAAAATGCAAAGTATGGTGTTGTCTGCGATTCTTTATCTCATAGCATAGGTCTTGAGGATGGTGATATAATTGTAGCTTTGGATAATCAGAAATTGGAGCGATTTTCTCAAATTGTCCCAAAAATTATTTTGAACCGTCCAGCAAGTATGCAAGTTATTCGCGATGGAGTGAATACCGATATTCAAATTCCTTCCTCATTTGTTCCTGAATTGCTAGAACGAAGCAGTAAGAAATTTGCTGTAGATCCATCAATTCAATTGCGAAGACCTTTTCATCCGTATAAGGTTGCTAAAGTAGCAAAGGATTCTCCTGCGAAATTAGCTGGTCTTAAAAAGAATGATGAGATTAAAAATATTGATGGTTTGGATTTTGAATTCTTTAATGAATTCCAAAATTACATGAAAACCAAAGCAGATAAGGAAGTTCAAGTTTTGGTTCTTAGAGATCAAAAAGAAATCTCACTGAATATTACTTTAACTGATGAAGGCCTTTTAGGGATTAGAGGTGGATCTGATGTAAATCAATTCGAATATGAGACAATTAAATATAGTTTTGCTGAAGCCGTTCCTGCAGGAATTAATAAAGGCTTAAATAAATTAGGAGAATACGTAAAGCAATTCAGTCTTATTTTCGATAAAGAGGTGAAGGGATATAAATCAATAGGTGGATTTGGAACCATTGGCAGTATTTTTCCTCCGGTTTGGGATTGGCATGCATTCTGGAATCTAACAGCATTCTTGTCTATTATTCTGGCAATAATGAATATCTTACCAATCCCAGCTCTTGATGGAGGACATGTGTTGTTCTTGTTTTATGAAATTATTACTGGACGTAAGCCGGGAGATAAATTTCTGGAATATGCACAAATGGTAGGAATGGTCCTTTTGTTTGGATTGTTAATTTTTGCCAATGCCAACGATGTGATGAAATGGATTTCTAGTTGGAAATAGAAATTAAACTAAAAATGCTAACTTAGCGGTATAAAACAATAAAACTCAATAGATATGAACCTTTTTGTAATAGCCGGAATGATCGGTCCCTGGCAAATCGTTATTATTGTATTCGTAATTGTACTTCTTTTTGGAGGGAAAAAAATTCCAGAACTAATGAAAGGATTAGGACAGGGAATGAAGGAGTTTAAAAAAGCTACAGACCTTGAAGACAAAGACAAGGATAAAGATAAAGAGTCAATGGACAAATAAATGAAAGGCAGGTTTTATCCTGCCTTTTTTAATGAATTCAAGTCAAGTTCTAAACTATAACTAAGTTTTTCGTTTGAAATTTGATCTATCATTTGGATGGTACTTGTAATTTAATTATTTTCAATTCGAATTTCGATAACCCGAAACCTATAACCTCTATTTTGCATGAAGAAATATTTACTTCTTTTTCTGATTTGTTTTATTGGAAGTGCTCAGTTATTTGCGCAATCTCCTTTTCGTATACTGAATAAGGAAAAACCAGAAAACTTAAATGAAATAAATCAGCGCTTGATCTATTTTACAGATGAAATGTTGAAAGAAGAATTGCCTAACAATACAATTCTTGATGCAAATTTTATTCCCGTATTTTCTGATGAGGTATATAAGGAAAGGATGAGAAAATTGGATGATCAAACTCCAATTGCTTTGGATTTTAAGCCTGTGGTTAGAAGACATATTGAGGCTTACGCTGTTCGTCATCGTGAGAAAACTGGAAGAATAATGGAACGATCAGAATTGTATTTTCCTTTATTCGAAGAGTGTCTTGATAAATATGGACTTCCTCTGGAGTTAAAATATCTATCGGTAATTGAATCGGCACTTGATCCAAAAGCAAAATCTAGATCTGGCGCAATGGGTTTATGGCAATTCATGTACAACTCATGCAAGATGTTCGATCTTAGAGTTACATCTTATATTGATGAGAGAATGGATCCTGAAAAATCGACCGAAGCGGCCTGCAGATATTTGCAATATTTACATAGGATTTTTGGAGATTGGCAATTGGCTATAGCAGCATATAACGGTGGTCCAGGTGTTGTTCGAGATGCAATTCAACGTTCTGGCGGGAAAACAGATTTTTGGGCTATCTCTCCTTATTTGCCGCAGCAAACAAGGAATTATGTGCCTGCATTTATTGCAGCCAATTATATTATGAATTACAATAGAGAGCACAATATTATTTCTGGAGCATATGATCATCCATACTTTAGAATTTCACCTGTAAATGTCAAAAAACAAATTTTTTTCAAAAATGTTGCTTTGGCAATAGATATTCCTTTGGAAGATTTGCGAAAGTTGAATCCAATTTACAAGCGAGATGTTATACCTGTAAGTGAATTGCCTGCAAAATTAGTTTTGCCAGCTGAAAAAATTGGTTCTTTTATTGATCATGAAGAGCAGATTTACGCCATGACCAATGAGCCTAAAAAATATATGGAGTTGCAAAAAGAGCTTTCATCTACCAAAGGAAAATATTGTATAGTCCATGTGGTTAAATCAGGAGAATATTTTCATAAAATTGCGATGAAATATTCCTGTACAACTCACAATATAATGGATTGGAATCAACTTAAAAGTCAGGATATTTATGTTGGTCAACGATTAAAAGTTTGGGTTGTACCTTCCGATGAAATTGCACAAAAACCCAATAGAGAACCATTAATAAAGAAGAGTAAATTTTTGCTTTATGAGGTTCAGGAAGGTGATAGTTTACAATCTATAGCAAATCAATTTGAAGTAAAATCATTGGACGACCTGGTTGAAATAAATAGTATGAATGACAAATCATCAGTAGTGCCAGGTACGATATTGAAAATAGTTCAATACGAATAGAAAGAAATCAAAAAAACATCTAGTTATGAAAAAAATAATTCACATTACACTTATCTGCATACTGGTATTAATCGCTGCAGTATCCTGTAAAAAAACAACTAAAGGATTACGACCTGTTGTAACGGGCGCTTCAGGAGAACTTCTTATTTTGGTGAATGATGCCCTGTGGGAAGGTGTTGTTGGTGATACTTTAAAAAGTATAATTGCCGATTATCAAGTTGGTTTGCCACAAAATGAACCATTATTTGATATTCTTCATCTTAATCACAATGCATTTGGAACCATGTTTAAAACCCATAGAAGTATTCTCGACTTAAGAGTTTCAACTAAGGTTAAAGAAAATGGAATTGCGGTAAAGGATGAGTTTTATGCAAAAACTCAATCTTTTATGAAGATTGAGACTGATAGCAAAAAGGCGATGATCGATTTGCTTACTGAAAATAGAATTAAAATTCTTTCGTATTTCTTATTAGGTGAAAGAAATAGAAAGATTAAAACCATTAAAAAGAATGTTGTTCAGGAAGTATATGAAAAGGTGAAAAAGAAATATGATATTACCTTATCATTTCCTGGAGGATATACCATTAATAAAGAAGAAGGTGATTTCTTATGGATAAGTAATGAAACTCCAACAACTAGTCAGGGAATGTTTATTTATTCATTTGAGTACTTGTCAGAGGATATGTTTTCTAAAGAGTCTATTTTGCAAAGAAGAAATGCTCTATTAAAGAATTACGTGCCTGGTCCTACCAAAGGTAGTTATATGAGTACAGAAGAAGAATTCCCAATTTCGTATCGTCAATTTGAATTTGATGGTAATTATGCTTGCGAATTAAGAGGATTGTGGAAAGTTGAAAATGATTTTATGGGAGGTCCATTTGTTAGCATTACTTACTTGGACGAGAAAGCCAATAGAATTGTATGTCTTGATTCTTACGTGTACTATCCAAACAACAACAAACGAGAAATGTTGCGTGAATTGGAAGCAATCATGTACACTTTTGTAGATTTGAATAAATAAAAATTATCATCATATGAAATTACCCGATTACAATAATTTGAGTATCGAACCTTATCGGGATCGAGAGGAAATTATTCGTCAAGTGGCAGCGCAGATCGAGAAAGATTTTGCGCAATTTGGACTTGAGGTTCAATTTTCGGGTGATATTAATTATGCATACGAAGAGTTGTACTCGCAACTAAAGGAGCACTTAATATGGTTGATGGATCGAGATTATCATCGGTTGATTCTTTTATTGTATCAAATAGATTTGAGTGAAAAACAGGTTATTCAAGCAGAATTAAAATATCCGGATGTACCAAAATCAGATCTTTTAGCAGAACTGGTAATTCTTCGGGAATTGAAAAAAGTATTAATCAGGAATTACTTTAAAGAAAACCCTGATAAACTATAATTACAGAACCGTAGCTTTTGGCTACGGTTTTCTTTTTGCATTAAATCGAAGAGATCATATTCTTTTTACTATTTTTACTAGACTCCTAAATTTTTAGGGAAATAATAATTGAACTCATTAGCTTAGTTCTAATCTTTAATATTATAATTCATGAATTTAGAACTTATAAAATTCGATAAATCAGTGGATAATGATAATGTTATTTATTTGTCAACCATTGAGAACTATAAAAATTTACCACTCTCTGATGTGGAACTACAATACCTTATCAAACAGGTAGATCAGGACATAAAATTGATTGAAATAAATCGATATTCTCATAAGATTTTTGTTTATGTGTCAGACATTAAAATTTATGGCAATAAGGATTATGAAAAAATGAGAAAATTGGGATTTAGTTTACATGCTAAAATCCAGGAAAGTAAAATTTCAAAAGTAAGTATTGTTGATCACCTATTGGAAAAAGAGGCAGTGTTGCCTTTTGTAGAAGGGCTTTCGTTGACTAATTATCAATTTATTAAATATTTAAAAGATACTAGCAAAGTAAAGCATCACCTTACTGAGCTTCATCTCCAAAGTGAGGTGGTTTCAGAAGCTGACTTGGAAGAATTGCAGGCAGTTTGCGAAGGTGTAAAAAATGCTCGAGAATTGGTAAATGAACCTTTGAGTTATCTTACCGCAAAAAAGCTTAGTGAAGAGATTGAAAGAATGGGTAAGGAATCCGGATTCTCAGTAGATGTTCTTGAAATGAATAAAATTCAGAGCTTAAAAATGGGAGGTTTGTTAGCTGTAAATAAAGGCAGTTTGGATGGACCTACTTTTTCAATTCTGGAATGGAAACCGGAAAATGCTGTGAATTCAGCCCCAATTGTTCTGGTTGGGAAAGGAATTGTATACGATACAGGAGGATTAAGTCTGAAGCCAACTAAGGATAGTATGGATTTAATGAAATCTGATATGGGAGGTGCCGCTTCAGTTGCTGGAGCATTGTATGCAGTATCGAAAGCGAAGCTTCCAGTACATGTTATTGGTTTAATCCCTGCTACTGACAATCGACCTAGTGGCAATGCTTATGTGCCGGGAGATATCATTACCATGTACAATGGCTTAACGGTTGAGGTTTTAAATACCGATGCGGAAGGACGTTTAATATTGGCAGATGCATTGAGTTACGCTAAGAAGTATGATCCTGAATTTGTTGTTGATTTGGCTACTCTTACAGGTGCTGCGGCAGTTGCAATTGGAAAGTATGGTCTTGTTGCCATGGGAAATGAGGATTGTGCTCCTAATATGAAAAAGCTGAAAGAATCTGGTGAAAAAGTTTACGAAAGAGTTGTGGAGTTTCCGTTTTGGGATGAATTTGGTGAACTGATTAAATCGGATATTGCAGATCTTAAGAATATGGGTGGCAGAGATGGTGGTGCCATTACTGCAGGAAAATTTTTGGAGCATTTTACAGATTATCCTTGGATACACATTGATATTGCAGGTCCAGCTTTTTTAGGTGGAATGGATAATTACAGAGGTAAAGGAGGTACTGGTACCGGTGTACGTTTACTTTATGATTTTATTAAAAATTATCAATCATAAGGAATCCTGAAAAACATGGTTGTGATTAGATGATTCTTTATATTTTTGTAATCGCAGATTTTATTGTTTTTCTTTTGGATTACAATATCTTGCAATAGAGTTGTACATGTAATTGATAATAACTCAAAAATTATAGATTGCGAAGGATTTAGATTCTTTGTGATTGAAAAATGAACGATTTAGACAGATGAAAAATACAAAGATAAAAGTAGGAATAACACACGGTGATATTAATGGAATTGGTTACGAAGTGATAATAAAATCACTAATGGACAATCGAATTTTTGAGATTTGTACCCCTATTATTTACGGTTCGCCAAAAGTGGCAGCCTATCACCGAAAGGCATTAAATATAGATAATTTCAGTCTGAACAATATTAAGGAAGCACATGAGGCTCATCCTAAAAGAGCCAATATAATCAATTGTGTAGATGAGAATGTAAAAGTAGAATTGGGAAAATCCAGTCGTAGTGCCGGTACTTCTGCTTTTCAGTCTTTGGAAGCTGCTGTTGCAGATCTTAAAAAAGGTGCAATTGATGTATTAATTACGGCTCCAATTAATAAAAAAAATATTCAATCTAAGGATTTTGAATTTCCTGGGCATACTGAATATCTAGAAAGTAAATTGGAATCAGGAAAATCTTTAATGTTGCTATTGAGTGACAAGCTTCGTGTTGGAGTTGTGGCTGGACATGTTCCTATTGTAGATGTTCCTAAGAAAATTACCAAAGAGGCAATTTTAGAGAAATTGGAAATTCTGAATACTTCTTTGCTTAAAGATTTTGGAATTCAACGACCTAAGATTGCTGTTCTTAGCTTAAATCCTCATGCTGGAGATGATGGATTAATTGGCATGGAAGAGAAAGAAATTATTAATCCTGCTCTCGATGAGGCTAGAAAGAACAGTATTATGGCTTTAGGTCCATTTCCTGCAGATGGATTCTTTGGATCTGATGACTATAAAAAGTTCGATGCTATTTTAGCAATGTACCACGATCAGGGATTGGCTCCATTTAAAGCATTGGCGTTTGATTCTGGAGTGAATTTCACTGCTGGTTTATCAGGAATTCGTACTTCTCCTGCTCACGGTACTGCCTACTCAATTGCAGGAACCAATGTAGCATCAGAAACTTCTTTCCGCGAAGCATTGTATTTGGCTATTGATATTCATAAAAATAGAGATCGTTTCGAAGAGGCAACGAAAAATCCACTTAAACCTGCAGAAAGTGTAAAAAATATTCAATAAAAAATTAAACAATATTAAAGAAAGAGCGGTTAAATGTAAATCGCTCTTTCTTTTTTTGTTAAAAGCTGAATATCATTATTAAAATTGCATATTTTTACATATTTTAAGTTTTTCAAAATTTGAAATAGCCAATTCATAATTTATGTTTGAGTACATTAAAGGAGATCTTGCCGATCTAACACCTACATCTGCAGTAATCGATAACAATGGTATCGGTTATTTTCTGAACATTTCATTGAATACATATTCTAAATTATCTGGGCACAATACGGCTCATTTATATCTTCATCAGGTAATTCGAGATGATGCACATTTACTTTTTGGATTTATTGATGATAAGGAAAGACAGATTTTTCGTCATTTAATTTCGGTTTCAGGAGTTGGAGCCAATACTGCCCGAGTGATGTTGTCTTCTCTTACGCCTCCAGAAATACAAACTGCAATTTTATCGAATAATGCTAAAACATTACAGGGTGTAAAAGGAATTGGAGCCAAATCGGCACAACGAATTATAATTGAGTTGAAGGATAAGTTGGGTAAAGATTCTGATATCTCTGAAATTTCGCTTCTTCAAGACAATACAAGTAAAGATGAAGCGTTATCAGCATTAGTAATGTTGGGTTTTGCAAAAAATGCTGTTACAAAAGTTATAGATAAATTGTATAAGCAAAATCCAGCATCAAGTGTTGAAGAATTAATCAAATTGGCTCTGAAACAATTGTAATAAATCAACGTAATTGCTTTACTAACCTAAGGTAATCTAACTAGAATTGAAAAAACTGTTTAAATATACTCTGGCCCTCTGTTTTGTATTACTGTGTAGTGCTTTAAAAAGCAACCAATCGGTTAATGCTGGTTATTTTCCATATGATAATCTGTTCGAAAACTACCAACAAACAGATACTTTGAAGAATGCTAATGCCAATTCTCAAAGAATCGTAAATCCGCGATCACCTTTTTTTAAAGATAATCCTAATGCTAAGAATGATTCTTTAAGGTATCCTTTTGATGATGAAAACGACAATGTTGAGTTTGGTTCTCAGCAAGAATCATCTTTGTATTTAAAAGATCCTAAAAATATTCAATCCTCTATTCAATATGACCCTGTAAGCGGGAATTATATTCTTGTAAAAAAGATTGGAGAAATGCAGTATCGAAGACCAATATCGATGACTGCTGAAGAATATGAAAAGTATGTGGCGGAAACTTCTATTCGAGACTATTGGATGGAACGTAGTCGTAACGATGGTGCATCTTCGAATAACGAATTGGTTCCAGATATGAAATTTGGAGGACAATTTGTAGATAAAATTTTTGGAAGCAATACCATTAAAATAAAGCCACAGGGGTCGGCTGAATTAACTTTCGGAATCAATACAACAAAGGTTGAAAATCCAACTCTTCCCGAAAATTTAAGAAAAACGACCAGTTTCGATTTTGATGAAAAGATTCAAATGAATGTGACTGGTACTGTTGGGGAGAAATTGAAAATGGATGTCAATTACAATACTGAAGCAACTTTTGATTTTGAAAATCAAATGCGCCTGGAGTATACTGGTGACGAAGATGAAATTATTAAGAAAGTGGAAGCAGGAAATGTTTCTATGCCTATATCCAATACGCTTATTACTGGAGGTCAAAATCTTTTTGGTGTTAAAACACAAATGCAATTTGGAAAACTATCGGTAACATCTGTTTTCTCACAACAAAAAGGTGAGACATCGGTTATACAATTAGAGAATGGAGCTCAGGAGAATGAATATGAAATTTCGGTTGATCAGTATGAGGCAAATCGTCACTTTTTCCTTTCAAAATATTTCTACGATAATTATGATAAGGCACTAGCCAATTTGCCAGTTGTAAACTCAGCAATATCTATTAATAAAATTGAAGTTTGGGTAACTAATAAAACGTCAAATTTTCAGAATGCCAGAAATGTAGTTTCCTTTGTTGATTTGGCTGAAGATGCTGCAAATATTGATAAAACTGGACTTTTTACCGCAGATGTAAGTAGTACATTACCTGCTAATGAAAGGAATAATCTGTACGATCGAATGCTAAATGAATTTTCGGCTATTCGTGATATTAATCAGGTTACGAGTACGCTGAGTACTGTAGGAGGTGGTTTCGCTAGTGGATATGATTACGAGAAGGTAGAAAATGCGAGAAAACTTAGTGAATCGGAATATGAAGTAAATGAGAAATTAGGATACATTTCTTTGACTCAGGCACTAAATGCCGATGAAGTTTTGGCTGTATCATACGAATATACATATAGAGGACAGGTTTATAGGGTCGGGGAATTTTCTTCTGATGGAGTAAGTGCTCCGCAAACTCTAATAATGAAACTTTTGAAAGGTACTAATCTAAGTCCGAAGCAACCTACCTGGGAGCTTATGATGAAAAATATCTATAATATTGGTGCGTATCAGGTTAACCAAGAGGATTTTGTGCTGAATATTTTATATCAGAACGATCAGGCAGGAACTAAGGTTAATTATTTACCTGAAGGAGATATTAAAAATGAGATATTACTACAAGTACTAAATCTGGATAATCTTAATTCTCAGTTGGATCCTGGTTCAGATGGGATGTTCGATTATATCAATGGAGTAACAATTTATAGTAATAATGGTAGAATTATCTTCCCTATAATAGAACCATTTGGAGAATTTTTAAGAGAGAAAATAGGAAACAATGCAATTGCTGATAAATACGTTTTTGAAGAATTATATGAATTAACTCAGAATGAAGCGCAGCAAATTGCAGAAAAGAATAAATACTCTCTTAAAGGAAGTTATAAGTCATCTACCAGTTCAGAGATTTCGCTGAATGCCTTAAATGTAGAGCCCGGATCGGTAAGTGTAAAGGCTGGAGGTATCAAATTGGTTGAAAATATCGATTATACCGTAGATTATACTTTAGGTCGTGTTAAAATTATTAATCAAAGTTTGTTAGAGTCAAGTACTCCAATTACGATCGAATCTGAGAACAATTCACTTTTTAATATTCAAACAAAAACATTACTTGGTGTTCAAATGGATTATCAGATTAATGATGATTTTAATTTAGGAGCCACTGTAATGCACCTTTCTGAACAGCCATTAACACAGAAAGTGAATATTGGTGATGAACCAATTTCCAATACAATTTGGGGATTAAACGGTAGTTACCAAACCGAATCGATGTTTCTAACCAGAATGATAGACAAGCTACCATTTATTGAGACAAAAGAGCCATCGAAAATTTCGGTAGAAGGGGAATTTGCTCAATTAATTCCTGGACATAATAGTGCCATTGGAAGTTCGGGAACTGCTTATATAGATGATTTTGAGGGCACCGAAACATCTATAGATATGAAAAGTTTGAGTTCATGGGTGTTGGCGAGTACACCTCAAAATAATGAGGCTCAGTTTCCTGAAGGAAAATTGAGTGATGATTTATCGTATGGTTTCAACCGTGCAAAATTAGCATGGTACGTTATCGACCCATTGTTCTTGAGAAACAATTCAGCAACTCCAGGTCATATTAAAGCGGATAAGGATCAACAATCAAATCACTTTGTTCGTGAAATTTACGAAGAAGAAATTTGGCCAAATAAAGAGAGAGCTTCTGGAGTTCCAACGAATATATCTGTATTAAACTTAGCATATTACCCAGAGGAGAAAGGTCCTTACAATTATGATGTTGATGGTGAGCCGGGAATTTCACAGGGTATGAAACCTGATGGAACATTGAATGATCCAGAAAGTAGATGGGGAGGTATCATGCGTAGAATAGAAACCAATGATTTCGAAGCTGCAAATATTGCCTACATTGAGTTTTGGATGATGGATCCATTTGTTTACGATGAAAACCATAAGGGTGGTGATTTGTACTTTAATTTGGGTAATGTTTCGGAGGATGTACTGAGGGACTCAAGAAAATCTTTTGAAAATGGATTACCAACCGATGAGAATATCACATTGGTTGACAGTACGGTTTGGGGACGTGTTCCATTGGTACAATCTCTAGTAAATGCATTTGATAATAATACCAATTCCAGAAGATATCAGGATGTTGGTCTTGATGGATTAAGTACGACTGATGAGTTAACTTATTTCGATGATTATATACAAGCTATTAGTATATCTGGAAATTTAGGAACAGGATCTGGAGCTTATCAAAAAGCAGTAAATGACCCATCTAGTGATAACTATCATTATTTTAGAGGTAGCGATTACGATGCTGATGAAGTTAGTATTCTGGAAAGATATAAACAATATAATGGTCCGGAAGGAAACTCTCCTACTTCGGAATTATCTCCAGAAGCTTATCCAACATCGGCAACAACTCTGCCTGACGTGGAGGATATCAACCATGATAATACTTTGAGTGAGAGTGAAGCTTACTATCAATATCGAGTTCACCTAGAACCTAGTGAAATGGAAATTGGTAAAAATTTCATTACTGATAAAATCACGAGTAATGTTGATTTAGAGAATGGTACCGAGGGAACTGTAAATTGGTTTCAATTTAAAATTCCGGTGAGTGAATTCGAAGATCAATTTGGTAATATTAGTGACTTTACCTCCATTCGATTTATGAGAATGTTCTTAAAGGATTTTGATGAAGAGGTAATCATGCGTTTTGCGACACTTGATTTGGTTCGAGACGATTGGAGAAAATATGAACAGGCCATTAATGAGGAGATTAATGATGTTGTTGTTTCGGATGCTGGTTTTGATATCACTGCGATTAATATTGAGGAAAATGCAGCTAAGGAACCTGTAAATTATGTATTGCCTCCTGGAATTGATCGTGTTGTAGATCCTAGTAATCCACAACTTATTCAGTTGAACGAGCAGGCAATTTTGCTGAAAGTTACCGATTTGGAGAATGGAAAAGGAAAAGGTGCTTATAAAACCTTAAATATGGACGTTCGTAAATATGGCAAATTAAAAATGGATGTTCATGCCGAAGAAATTGATGGTTTTCCATTGAATGACGAGGAAGTAACTGCATTTATTCGATTGGGATCCGATTATCAGGATAACTACTATGAATATGAAATACCATTGCACTTGACTGCTCCAGGTTTATATAATGGAGATAATGAGGATGATAGATTATTGGTTTGGCCAGATGAAAATAGATTTGATTTTAAATTGAAATTGTTTCAAACCATAAAGCAATTGAGAAATGATGCGGTTAGAGCTTCGGCATTAGTTGATTATTCAACAGTTTATAGTTCTACAGTAGAGGAGCTTTCAGATGATTCAGATCCTAATAAAACCAATCATATTGTTCGAATTAAGGGTAATCCAAATCTCGCTAACGTAAGAACTGTAATGATTGGTATTAAGAATCCGATTGAAGATATTACGGGAAGTGACGATCAGCAACCAAAGTCGGTAGAAGTTTGGATGAATGAATTGCGTTTGACTGATTTTGATGAAGAAGGAGGTTGGGCAGCCAATTTAAGAGTAACAACAAAATTGGCGGATTTAGGTACGGTTACCTGGGCAGGAACAAAAATAACTTCCGGATTTGGAGGAATAGAAGATGGAGTTAATGAAAGATATACCGATGATATCTTCCAGTATGATTTATCTGCTAGTTTGGAATTAGGAAAGTTTTTTCCTGAAAAATCGGGGGTTAAAATACCATTGTATTATGCCATATCTGAGGAAACAATAAGTCCTGAGTACAATCCATTAGATCCGGATATACCACTAGATGTAGCTTTGGATAATGCAGACACGAAAGCCGAAAGAGATTCGATAAAACACATCTCTCAGGAATATACAAAACGTAAGAGTTTCAACTTAACCAATGTAAGAATTGAAAAGAAAGAGGGGAAGCCAAAATTATTGGATGTGTCAAATCTTTCCTTAACCTATTCTTATAATGAAACTTATTCGCGTGATGTGAATACGGTTCGCGATTTAGAAAAGAATTACCGAGGCGTTATTAATTATAACTATACCAATCGACCTAAGATTGTTCAACCGTTCAAAAAGGTTAAATCACTACAGAAGCCAGCATATAGGTTAATTAAAGATTTCAATTTTTACTATTTGCCTACTCAGCTTTCTTTCAGGTCTGATTTGCAACGATACTACCATGAAATAGAAAATCGAAACATTGAAGAGCCAGGTTTAAAAATTGACCCTTCGTATGATAAAGATTTTATTTGGTACAGGTATTATGATTTGAAATACAATTTAACTAAAGGTTTAAAGTTTGATTTCTCTGCAACGAATACCTCGAGAATAGATGAACCTGATGGAATTGTTGATAGAGATCGTGATCGCGATGCCTATGATATCTGGAAAGATTCGATTTGGAATAATATAATGGATGGTGGTAGAAACATTCAGTATCACCATAATTTTAATGTTACTTATACGGTACCAATTAATAAAATACCATTGCTAAATTGGACTTCGCTTAATGCAAGATATTCCGGATCTTACGATTGGGATGCAGGTGCAGTAACAGCCGATACAATTGAGTTAGGGAATACAATTCGCAATTCCAATAACATTCAGTTGAACGGTCAACTAAAAATGGTGAGTCTTTATAATAAAATTGGATTCCTGAAAAAAATCAATCGGAAATACGATTCGAACCGGAAATACAAAAAGAAAACCAAGAGTTATAAGAAAGTAAATTACGAGGGAAATCTGGATGAGTTAAAGGCTGGAGTTCCTACATCAATTTACCACAAACTATTAACCGAAGACATTACTGTAAAGGTATACGATAAACAAGGGCGAGAGGTAAAAGTTAAGGTTAAACCTGTAACAGGAAACCGCGCTAAAATCACAGCATCGAAAAATGTGAAAGATCTTCGTGTGAGAATTACAGGTAAAGTAACCGAGAAAGATGGTATTCTTACGGTTATTGGTGAAAAGTTTTTACGAACATTGATGAGTGTTAGAAATATCAGTATCAACTATTCGGAGATAAACTCGACTACTTTACCTGGATACTTACCACAAACCAATTACTTTGGTGGAGAATCGTTTAATGGGACTAAAGCACCGGGATTTAAGTTTTTAAGCGGAGGTCAGGATAGAGGTTTTGCCAGAACTGCTGCTGATAATGGTTGGATTACCACTGATCAAACCTTGAATGAGCCTTATGTAATGAGTCATACTCAAAATTTCTCATTGCGAAGTACAATTGAGCCAGTTAAAGGTTTAAAGATTGATTTAACAGCCAATAGAAATTATTCAAGGAACAGAAGTGAATACTATATTTATAATGAAGATAATTCTACTTTTTCAAATGAAAATCTAGTAAAATCAGGTAATTTCAGCATGAGTTTTATGAGTGTTAAATCTGCATTTTTCACGATTGGAAACACCGGAGATTACTCTTCCAAGTATTTCGATGAATTCCTTGAAACCCGAAAAAGTGAATCGTTGAGATTGGCGAAGAATCGATATGGTTCTTCATATGAAGATCATTCAATATTAGATGAGAAAGGTGATGAAACTGGATTTTACGACGGATACAATTCTACTTCTCAGGAAGTATTAATACCTGCATTTTTAAAAGCATATGGTAATGGTGGAAGTGGTTATAACAAACTATTCCCAGGTATCGATAAAATGATGCCAAATTGGAGAGTAACTTTTGAAGGTTTGTCTAAACTGCCATTTGTTAAGCGTTATTTCAAATCCATTAATATGAGTCATGCATATACATCTACATACGATGTTGGTTCATACAATACCAATTTAAGCTATGAAGAAGGGGATGATGGTTTTAGTATAATCAGAGATATGTCTGATAACTTTTTGCCACTATATGAAGCAAATTCGATTTCGATTAACGAACAATTTAATCCACTTATAAATGTGGATATGATTTGGAAAAATAACTTTTCTACAAGTTTTGAGATTAAGCGAACGCGAAATTTAATCTTGAGTTTAACCAATACTCAATTAACCGAAGTAGCTTCTAACGAGGTGATATTTGGATTGGGTTATAGATTCGATAATTTCGGAATGATCATTGGTTCGGGATCGCGACAAAAGAAATTTAAGAGTGATTTGAATTTACGTGGGGATTTATCGATACGTAAAAACAGTACGATTATTCGAAAAATTGTTGATGAAGTGGATCAGTTAACTTCAGGACAGAAAGTAGTTACATTGAAAATGAGTGCCGACTACGTTTTAAGTAACCGATTCAATTTGCGACTGTATTATGATCGTATTGTAAATACACCGTATGTATCGCTTTCGTATCCGACTACTACTACCGAGTTTGGTGCGAGTATTCGATTTACATTGGCTAATTAATCGTCTTTTAAGACTGGTTTTAAATGACTTGTTAAAATTTTAAGATTAAGTTGTAAAACATTCATTTCAAACAAAAGTCATATTTTATAATTGAAAAAAAAATGTAAATTTGAGCCATTAATAAACCTCTTTTAAAACAACATACTATCATGAATGTACCTGAAAATTTAAAGTACACAAAAGATCACGAATGGATTCGTGTAGAAGGTGATAACGCTTTTATTGGTGTGACAGACTTTGCTCAAGGAGAACTTGGAGACATCGTTTTTGTCGAAGTTGAAACCGAAGGCGAAGAATTAGATAAAGAAGAAGTATTTGGAACTATTGAAGCTGTTAAAACAGTATCTGATATGTTCATGCCAATTGGTGGTGAAGTATTAGAGTTTAACGAAAAGCTTGAAGATGCTCCTGAATCAATCAACTCTGATCCTTATGGTGAAGGTTGGATTGTTAAAGTAAAAATTGCTGATACTGCAGAATTAGAAGAATTACTAACTGCTGAGCAATACCAAGAATTACTATAAGAGAATTCTCGATATAGAAAACCCCTTTCACCATTGGTAAAAGGGGTTTTTAAATTTAGAAATTAAGAGAAAAACCAATACCTAGAAGGAATTTCTCATCGTGAAAAGAGTAATTGAATTCGGGTTGAATATTTATTCCATTATGGAAACCGTACTTGAAAAATATTCTTCCAGTATCTTTTCCATAAATCTCTCCTTCGCGCCTTACTAAGTATCCAAATCCAGCTCCTATCCATTGATTTTTACCAATTGGATCACCGGTTTTAATATCCATTAAAGCATCTATAAATACATTATTTTTAATCTTATTATCTTGACCAAAAGATTTAAGTTGAGTTCTCAATCCTACTTTAGATGAGTAATTCATTTTTTCATTAAATTGTAAGTATAAATAGGTGTTAGCATTCGCAGAAAGCTTGCCTTTTACGATAGAAGTCCCAACACCAGCATCTAAACCTACTTTTAAAAACCTCGGTCTTTCGTTTCCTTTCTCACCTAATTTTCTGTCATATTTAAATTCACCATTTTCTTTTTTGTAGTGTAGTTTTGAAAAGTACTGATAATATCTTCTCTTCAGGAATCGTTCTTTTTCGCTTGCTAGAAAGTTTTTGATTTTATTAAAATCAAATTCATTTATTTCATCTAGATCTGTTACATAAAATCTAATGCTCCAAAGCAATTCTTTAACTTCTATTATATGTTGCCATTGGACTTTGTTATACAATTTGTTTTTCTTAATTAAAAACTCTCTATTTTCTTGCGAAGTTTTTCTTTCGTTAACGCTTAGTTTATATTTTTTACTGATTTTGCCTTTATAGTAGTTTTTGTACGTTATATAGTTTAAACTATCTCGTTTTTCTTTTGAAATACCTGCGTCTTTTGATTCTTGATTATTAAGTTTTATAGTTTCAAAAAATTCTTTAGAGTATAAGTTTGGTCTTTTTGAGTGGAGTGTTATATGATATTTTCTTTCATCTTTAAATGGGATTTCATGCAGTTTTTCCTTTAAAATTTCTAGATCATGATTAAGAGGATTCCAAAAAAAAGTATTTGAATATTCATCCTTCATGGAACCAAAAATATTGTACCAGGAATAACTTAATTCAATCATTTTTCCTTCTCCATAATCAATGAAAAGCGTATCTCTTTTGTTCGATAAACCCCATTGGTAATTTTTAGGTGCGTTAAACCATTTCCCTTGCGATTTTACTTCTGGTATCAAAATAAAAGCTATTAGGAATAATATTATTATTTTTTTCATATTGTTAATTTTTAAATAGTTTGCCAATCTTTCTTGCAAGTGACTTACTCTTCGATTGGTTACTTGTATTACTTGCCAAACGATCACTTTCATAGTAAACAGGTAAATCGAGTTCCGGAATCTCGCGTTCTGTTTCGTCTAGTTGTTTGCGTTTGGTAATTTGTATGTATAGTTTATCTTCTACATTATTTTGGAATACTATTGGCTGATTAATTACAATTGTTGGCAGTTGAGGTAATGGAAAATAATTTCTTTGATCCAATAGTGCTATATTCGATTTCACTAGAGAATCTCTTAATATTTGGTTTTTAGTTTCAACTTGTTTCTTCTTTATTTTCAGGGACGAAATAAGATTTTTTTGGCTCACTATATTACCTTGTTGACTTGTAATGTAATTGTATTGTTGATAATGAAGGTAAAGTGAAGAACCTAGCATTGGAATGAGAATTGCCACAGCAATTTTCCAATTCTTATTCGATTTTTGTCGTATTCTACCTTGCAAAGAGCTTAAAATTCGATCTTTATTGAAAGTAATATCCGATGGAATACAACTCTGATTTTTAAGGTTTTTTATAAAAATATCATCCAACATATTTGGCTGCATAATTGTGCGATTTTAACTGTGTTTTTAAAGTATTTCTTGCTCTAGTTAGTTGTGAGCGAGATGCACTTTCACTAATATTTAATTCTTTGGCTATTTCCTTGTGTGAATAGCCTTCTATAACATAGAGATTGAAAACAGTTCGATATCCATCTGGCAGATTTCTAATCACTTTTAAACAAGATTCTAATTCAAGTGTATTTTCTATGTCTGGTATTTCTAATATTGATAAATTTTGAAATTCATTGTCGTTTGCTAAAGTCAATCTTTTTTGTTCTCTTAGGAAGAGTAAACTCTCGTTAACCATAATTTGATTTAACCATCCGATGGTTGCTTTTTCATTTTCAAATTTGAAATTATCTAAAGCTTCGTAAATTTTAATAAATCCTCTTTGTAATACTTCTTCAGCATCGAATTGAGAAGCAACATATCGTAGCACCAAAAGAAAGAGTGGTTTAGAATAAGACTGATAAAGCCTGTTGAAAACAGTTTTCTTATTTTTCTTAAAGAGTCTTAGCATCTAACTTTTAGCTTTTCGATTATTTGAATTTCTCTAATTTACATATAGAATACATAAGCTTAATAAAACGCTGCATCAAGTTTTAAAATAATTTCACATAAGTGAGTTTGGAGGTGTAAATATTTTATCAGATTTATTGTAAATCGTAAGCCTTCTTGGGGATCGACTAAAATGATTGATTTAGTATGGAGCAAAAAAAAAGCAGTCCGTTTGGACTGCTTTTTAAATATATTTGAATTGTGTATTACAATTTCTTTTTCACTTCGGTTTCTTCGAATGCTTCAACCATATCTCCAACTTTGATATCGTTGTATTTTTCGATGTTCAAACCACACTCGTATCCTTTTGCAACATCTTTTGCGTCATCTTTAAATCGCTTCAAAGATCCTAATGTTCCCGTGTGGATAACAATACCATCACGGATTAGACGGATTCGAGAACTACGTTTGATTTTTCCTTCACGAACAATACAACCAGCAATTGTTCCAACTTTACTAATCTTGAATGTTTCAAGAACTTCAACAGTTGCCACAATTTCTTCCTTAATTTCAGGAGAAAGCATACCTTCCATTGCTGATTTCAATTCTTCAATTGCATCGTAGATAATTGAGTACAGACGGATATCAATTTCTTCCTTCTCAGCAAGCTTACGCGCTCCGATAGATGGACGAACCTGGAAACCTACAATAATCGCGTTAGACGCTGTTGCAAGCATCACATCCGATTCTGAAATCTGACCAACTGCTTTGTGAATAACATTCACTTGAATTTCTTCAGTAGAAAGCTTGATTAATGAATCAGAAAGTGCCTCGATAGAACCATCCACATCACCTTTCACAATTACATTCAACTCCTGGAAGTTTCCAATTGCAATACGACGACCAATCTCATCAAGGGTAATGTGTTTCTGAGTACGAAGACCTTGCTCACGCTGTAACTGTTCACGTTTGTTAGCAATGTTACGAGCTTCTTTTTCACTCTCCATTACATTAAAGTTGTCACCGGCTTGTGGAGCACCATTTAAACCAAGAATCAATGCTGGTTCTGATGGACCTACTGTATCAATTTTATTACCACGTTCGTTAAACATCGCTTTAACGTGACCGGTATAACTACCTGCTAGTAATACATCACCAACTTTAAGTGTTCCGGCTTGTACCAATAATGTAGTTACATAACCACGACCTTTATCAAGTGATGATTCAATAACAGAACCAATTGCACGTTTGTTAGGATTAGCCTTAGCTTCAAGCAATTCTGCTTCCAATAAAACTTTCTCTAATAACTCTTCGATGTTAACACCGTTTTTAGCTGAAATTTCCTGACACTGATACTTACCACCCCAATCTTCGGTCATGTAATTCATGTTGGCAAGTTCACTTTTAATGCGATCAACATCAGCACCCGGCTTATCAATTTTATTAATTGCAAATACAATTGGCACACCTGCTGCACTAGCGTGATTAATCGCCTCAATTGTCTGTGGCATCACGTTATCATCTGCTGCTACAATAATAATTGCAATATCTGTTACCTGAGCACCACGAGCACGCATCGCCGTAAAGGCTTCGTGACCTGGAGTATCAAGGAAAGTAATTTTTCTACCATCTTCTAAAGCTACATTATATGCACCAATATGCTGGGTAATACCACCGGCTTCACCAGCAATTACGTTAGCATGACGAATGTAGTCCAAAAGTGATGTTTTACCATGGTCAACGTGACCCATTACGGTAACAATTGGTGGACGATCAACCAAATCTTCATCAGCGTCAACTTCTTCTTCAATTGATTCCTGAAGTTCAACACTTACAAATTCAGCTTTGTAGTTAAATTCTTCAGCAACAATGGCAATGGTTTCTGCATCCAACCTTTGATTGATCGATACAAATAAACCTAATCCCATACAAGTTGCAATAATGTTGGTAACCGGCACCTCCATCATTGTTGCCAATTCGTTAACCGTAACGAATTCGGTCAACTTCAATACGTTCTTTTCTGCTGCTTGCTGTTCAGCTAATTCAGCTTGTTTTGCACTTGCAATTTCACGTTTTTCTCTACGGTGCTTTGATCCTTTCGATTTACCTCCTTTAGAAGTTAATCTTGCAAGAGTATCTTTAATTTGCTTTTGTACATCTTCTTCGGTAACCTCTTTTTTAACAATCTTTTTCTTCTTAAGCTTGTTAAATTTTCCAGTACCTTTTTGTCTGGTGCCTTGCTGATTGCCTTGACCACCTTGCTGGCGACCTTGTCCCTGACCTTGTCCTGGCTTATTTTGTCCCTGGTTAGCTACATTAACTTTTTCGCTATCCTTTTTAATTCTCTTGCGCTTTTTGCGCTGTTGATTACCAGCTTTATCTTTATTGTTACTTGGTTTCTTCTCTACTGGAAGTTCAATTTTACCAACAACAGTAGGACCAGATAGCTTTTGTGTAGAAGACTTAAAAATTTCTTCTTTTCCACCCACTTTATCAGCAGGAGAATTTTCCTGTTTCAAAGGATGTTGTTGAGCTGAAGCCTTCTGCTTTTCTCTTCTCTCCACTTCTTTTTCAGCTTTGGTCTTTTTGGCAGGTCTTGTTTTTTGATTTAGAGCATCTAAATCAATTTTCCCTACCACTTTAAGCTCTTCCTTGCTATCTTGTTTAGAAGTTTGAGCTTTTTCCTCTTTCTTAGGACTTTCCATTTTAACGCTTTGGTCATCTTTAGCGGACTTCTCAGTCGGCTTCGATGGTTTTTCAGTAACTTCTTCTTTTACAGGCTTTGGAGTTTCCACTTTTTTAGGAGCTTCCTTCTTTTTAGGTTCTTCCACTTTTTTCTCAGCTTTTACAACCTTTGGCTTAACTTCTTCAACCTTTTCTTTTTTAACCTCTACTTTTTCCTGTTTTGGCTTTTTCGCTTTTGGCTTTAATGCGTCCAAATCGATTTTCCCTACCACTTTAACAGGGGCTTCAGCAGGAGTTTCCTCCTTAGTTTTTTCAACAGTTTCTTCTTTGGCAGTTTCTTCTGAGTCGGAATCCAACGAAATTGTCTCTTTCTTTTCTCTGGTACTTTTCAAGTTTACCTTTTCCGATTCTTCCTTCAGTTTTAAATCTGAACTGTACTCTTTAGCCAGAATATTATATGCATTCTCTGAAACTTTAGTATTTGGATTTGAATCAATCTCAATACCTTTTTTGTTCAGAAAATCAACTATAGTAGATATTCCAACATTGAATTCTCTTGCTAGTTTACTAAGTCTTATATTTTTATTGACTTTTGCCATATTTAGAAGTTAACTGTTAAAATGTGCCGTTTCAATAATTTATGCGGAATTCCCTAAATTGGTTTATTCAAATTCAGATCTAAAAATATTTAAAATATCATTAATAGTTTCAATTTCTAAATCTGTTCTTTTTTCCAATTCTTCAGCGGAAAGTTCCAATACGCTTCTTGCTGTATCACAACCGATTTTCTTCAACTCATCGATTACCCAAGCTTCAATCTCATCGGTAAATTCTGAAAGATTAACATCTTCCTCTCCTTCTTCCTCTGATTTTTCACGATATACGTCAATTTCGTATCCGGTAAGCTGACTCGCAAGTTTAATGTTTAAACCACCTTTACCAATTGCTAATGAAACCTCTTCAGGATTCAAATATACATCAGCACGTCCATCTTCTTCCAAAATTTTGATAGAAGATACCTTTGCAGGGTTTAATGCTCTTGTGATAAACAATTGTTTATTGGCAGTGTAATTTATTACATCAATGTTCTCATTTTTCAATTCACGAACAATTCCGTGAATTCTTGATCCCTTCATCCCCACGCAGGCTCCTACTGGATCAATTCTTTCATCGTATGATTCAACCGCAACCTTTGCTCTTTCACCAGGGATACGTACAATTTTCTTAATCGTGATTAATCCATCGAAAATTTCTGGTACTTCCAACTCGAACAATCTCTCAAGGAATACAGGAGACGTTCTGGAAATAATAATTAATGGACTATTGTTTTTAACCTCAACACGAATAACAACAGCTCTGATAGATTCTCCTTTTCTGAAATAGTCAGAAGGAATTTGTTCTGTTTTTGGAAGAATTAGTTCATTTCCTTCATCATCCAAAATCAAAATTTCTTTTTTCCAGATCTGATAAACCTCACCAGTGATAATTTCACCAATACGGTCTTTGTAATTGTTAAAGATGTTGTCTTTTTCCAATTCAAGAATTCTTGCAGAAAGATTCTGACGTAGGGTTAGAATTGAACGTCTTCCGAAATCCAAAAACTTAACTTCGTCGGTTACCTCTTCTCCAAGTTCGTAATCTTCATCAATTTTCTTCGCCTCAGACAGTGAAATTTGAAGATTCTTATCTTCAACTTCTCCATCTTGCACAACTTCACGGTTTCTCCAGATTTCCAAGTCACCTTTATCTGGATTGATAATTATATCGAAATTTTCATCGGTACCATAGTTCT
>Ga0209272_10000437_pt1 | contig 35389 bp, 26 predicted proteins | sample tdDd002_FD_187125 | JGI IMG/M metagenome (GOLD analysis project Ga0209272, IMG submission 187125) | Marine sediment microbial communities from the Atlantic coast under amendment with organic carbon and nitrate - tdDd00.2 (SPAdes)... | ecosystem: Environmental > Aquatic > Marine > Coastal >...
GTCAGCAAGGTCAGCAAGGTCAGCAAGGTCAGCAAGGTCAGCAAGGTCAGCAAGGTCAGCAAGGTCAGCAAGGTCAGCAAGGTCAGCAAGGTCAGCAAGATTCTGAGCAAAGCGAGCAGCAAAGCCAGCAAAATGAGGGTGAAAGTCACAATGAATCGGCGGATGAAGCAAAACAGAGCTCATCATCTGACAAGCGCGACCAACAAGGACACACAGATCAAGCTAGGGACAGTAGACAGCAGCAAGCTCAAGCTGCCAAAGGCGAGCAACAACAAGATGACGCAGGCTCATCTGAGCAAGCCGTTGCCAGCGGTCAACCGAGCGATAACGCAGAGCAAGTCGACCCGAATATGCGCAAGCTCGAGCAAATCCAAGCCCAGGGCGACCCAAGCTTTCTCCTAAAAGCGCAAATGCTACTGCAAGCAAAACAAAAAGAATCACCTAGACGAGTGAATAAATCATGGTAACTACATCAACGTTTAAAACATGGGCTTTCGCCTTCTTCACTGTTTTTACTCTGCTATGGAGTAGCGTTACTCTAGCGGCACCTATCGCAAGCGCGAGTGTCTCAAGCACGAAAGTCAGCAAGGATGAAGTCTTTCAACTCAAAGTGAGCATTAATACCCGAGCCAAAGGCAATGAAGTCGATTTTACGGTATTAGAGCCCGATTTTTTCATCGGCAGACCAAGCTTTGGCTCTTATCAAAACAGCGTGAATGGCAATACAACGCTACGCAGTGAATGGACTATCGCCCTTGCGGCAAGCCGTCTCGGAGTTCTCACTATCCCTAGCTTTACGGTGAATGGGGTAAAGACCAAGCCAATATCGATTCAAGTGTCGCTCGACAGTGATGCCACCACTCAAGAAGATGTGGTCGAGCTAACCGCTAACGTCGATAAAACCAACCTCTATATCGGCGAAACCACCCAACTGCACACCAAACTGATTTTAAAAGCCGACCCACGCCGACTGCAAAACAGTAATATTGAAGCGCCGCAAGGAGACGGCATCCAACTGGTTCAAAATAGAGAAGCGAAACAATACCAAACTGTGCTAAACGGTATCGAAGTTACAATTGTCGAGCAGGCTTTCAATATCAGCGCAGACAAAGAAGGCGAGCTCACCCTCAGCCCACCTCGCCTAACGGGCGCGCTCATCGAAGGAAATAATCGCGGCCGTACTCGCATGATCCCGCTTGATATCAGCGCAAAACCTATCACCCTACACATCAAAGCAAAACCAAGTGACTACCAAGGCGCTTGGCTACCAACGCCTAAACTAACACTAGAGCAGCTCTGGCAAGACGACGCGGGCGCGCAGCTAACAAGTAACACCATCCAAGGTGAAGTCGGCAATCCAATCAGCCGCACCTTAGTGCTCAAAGCCAAGAACTTATCTCAAGCGCAACTGCCAAACCTAGTTGTCGACTATCCCGACAGCATCCGGGTTTACCAAGAGCCAGCAAGCTACAACCAAGATAAAAATGGCGTGACTACCATGACCGTCAAGCAGGTATTAATCGCCAAGCAAGCAGGCGAGATGGCGCTACCCAAAGTGGGCCTAAACTGGTGGAACAGCGAACAAAATCAAGCCGAACGCGCAGAAGTGAACGGCGCAACCTGGCAAGTTTCAGCAAGCGAAGAAGAGGCCCTCGCCGCGCCGCTAATTGCCCCGTCCCTTCCAACCAAAACCATCACGGTAACCGATGCCGGTTACTGGCCATACCTAAGCGCCGTTTTGGCACTACTATGGATTATCACCACCCTACTTTGGCTAAAAGCCCGCAAAACGCCTGTCGCGATAAGCAGCACTGACACTGTCGTTAAACCAACACTAAAATCACTATACCAAGCCATCGACCAAAACGACGGCATCGCCTTCAACCAACATTTGCAAGCGTGGAGCAAAGCAAGCCACTTAACCGCAGCCCAACGCAGCACCCTACAACCCCACATCGACGCGTTCCTAGCCAGCCTATACGCCTCAGACCAACCAACATTCAACAGCCAAGTCCTAAAAGCCGCGCTAAAACAATCCCAAGCCCCAACCAAACCCGCCCCCGAGGAGGCGCTAGCTAAACTGTAAATACCTCGCCTCCCCCCTATAAGGACAGGCACTTTAACCTCCCCCTCATAAAACGCCTGTCCCTTGATTCTAGGGACAGGCATCTTAAATTTCCCGAATTTCGCATCACACATTACTACTCCAACCTAAAAAATCACCAAACTGAGCCTAAATTAGCCAATCTAGTCGACATTTGCTCTTAAAAATCACTTTTTGATGAGTTACGCGCACGACAAAACCTTATCCGCCGATAAGTATTAAAAGAAAGGGAAATACGATTAATGTTAGTCGGGCAGAGGATACCCAGAAGCTCGAGTTCGACCTGCGCGGATACTCGCCACTTTGATGTTACTTTTCGCGCCGACCCTTGTTGCTCGGGGGCGTTTTAAGCCCGTGACTACTTGAAGCCAATCACTATGGGTAAAGTTGAGCCGCTCAAGAATAGGAGGCATTGCGTTATCGATCACGCCGCTTTTACCAGCTCGCATTTGCCTTCCAGTCCAATCGACTAGCTCCAAATAATCGGTAAAGCTTAGCGGGATATGCTCTTGTTGTAGGTCGTTCACCCCATCAACAAATGGATGCAAGCATGGCAATTCTCTCTCGCCCTTTCGCCAAGCGCTCAGCCTTGCCGCTAACGAAGTATACTTTGAATCCTCAGGCTTATCGTCCATGCCTGCTCGAAGGGGATTTAGGTCATCATACACCATAGCGCTTAACTGCCCTTTTATATCCAGCAGCTGCTGACTATCATAACGCCCATCCCAGAAGTGCCCGGTGCAGTCATCTTCTTTGTTCGCCTTTTGCGCAATGTACTGATTCACTTCTTTCATAAACCATTCTATTGAATACAAGCGCGTTCGCCATTCATTGACTTCTCTTGACACCAGTTTGTGCTCTGCGTGAGTAAGCGCTTCTCCTTCATAAGCTCTTTTAATATGCGGCGGAAGATGACGCAGGTTTTTCCAACGCGCAATGACGTCTAAATCGCTGAGTGATAGGGCTTTCTCTTTATCGACAAACAGAACCGCATGATAGTGATTATGCATAATGGCGTAGGTGCACAACTTAATGCAAAACACACTTGCGACTTGCTGCAATCGCAGCTCAAGCCAAGTGCGGCGGTGCTCGTAGTTGGTTTGGCTATATTCATCAAAACCACACAAAAAGCCGCGGCGGACGCAGCGACTGGTGCAATGATAGTGGCGAGTGGTTTCTAAACAGATCTGTTTGTTTCTTGGAATAGTCATCTTGATGCTTATTGGTGAATTTGTAACAAGCGTAGATAAGCTTTGATGAGTTTGCTTGTTGAAACTGCAACAATACGAGTGATACGGAAAGTTTGTGTAACTGATGGGTTTGTTGGTTACTTGTGAGGTCTGTCCTTAGAGTGCGGCTTTGATGCCTGTCCTTAGAAGAGGGGGTGAGGTGCCTGTCCTTGGAAGGGAGGCGGGGTTATCGCCCCCAGAGGTGAGTTTATCAAGTTACCAGTGGTCGAAATAAATGTGGCTTGCTTGCCAGTCGACTTTTTCTTGCTCATCGCTTAGCAGCGCTTTAGCGACACTAAAGGCAAACTCGAAACTCACGCCTAGACCTTTGCCGCTAATAAACTTTCCGTCAATCACCACTTTCTTATCGAGAAAACTTCCATCGGTGAACTTCTTCTCTAAGCCACCACCAGTGGTGTAATTGCGTCCTTGAAGTAAGTGGTTGGCTGCCAAGACCTTAGCGCCGGATGAGCACAGCGCACAGATATACTTATCCGCTTCAATATGCCGTTTAAGGAACTCAATCACCATAGGGTTTGCGGATAAGTTATCTGTCCCTTTTGGCCCGCCGGGCATCATCACTGCATCGTAAAACTGATGGCAACGGTTGCTTAGCGTATCATCGGCGCTAATGCGGGTTTCAAAGTAACTTTGCAGCGTGGTCGTTTCCATGCACGAGAGTACATCTACTTCAATATCTAAACGGCGCATGATGTCGATGAAGACCACAGCTTCGCCTTCTTCAAACCCATCGGCTAATAGAACCGCAACTTGTTTTGTCATCTTCAAACTCTCCTACTGACCAATCAACTTGCACGTTTCGCGCACGTTATTAGCAATGGTTTGCCAATCGTGGTTTCGAATGGCTTCGGTTGGTGCGATCCAAGTACCGCCGCAAGCCACGACTTGAGGAATGGCCAAATAGTCGAGTAAGTTATTCGGCTTCACTCCACCAGTCGGCATAAGCTGAATGTTGCCATAAGGACCTGTAAGAGACTTGAGCATGTTGATCCCGCCAGAAGCTTCTGCCGGGAAAAATTTAAGCGTATTGAGCCCCATTTCAAGCGCTTGCTCGACCTGGCTTGGGTTATTAACACCGGGAATAATGGTAATATCATTGGCTAAGCAGTGTTTAACCGTATTGGGATTAAACCCTGGGCTCACCACAAAATCGGCGCCTGCGGCCAGCGCAAGATCCGCTTGCTCCGCAGTGAGGACCGTGCCGGCACACAAAATGATTTCAGGGTACGCGCGGCGAATACGGGTGATCGCCATCGCCGCAGCCGAAGTTCTAAAAGTGATCTCGGCGGCCGGCAAGCCATTTTCTAATAGCACTCTCGCCAATGGCTCTGCATCATCGGCATCTTCAATTTGGATCACTGGCATCACGCGCAAACGGCGCAACTGTTCTGTCCATGGATTACTGTTCATTTTGTTCACTCATTAAAGTAGAAATAAGACGGGTTGATTGCTTGGCGATAATGGCGCCTTTAAATTGGATAACTTGTGCGGCGAGTTTGTTGCCCCAATGACAGCACTCGGCCATCGACATCCCACTGCACCATGCGGCTAAATAGGCACCATTGAACGAATCGCCCGCGGCGGTGGTATCGACCACTTGGCTAACTCGGTTCCCCACTACATATCCGCGCTCTCCAGCATGAGACCACATCGCGCCCTTCGCCCCGAGCTTGACCACCACTTGCTCAACCCCCAACAGGTGCAGGCGCTCAGCAATAAGCTCTGCGGGGGTATCATCAAGGCCTAATAACAGCTCTTCATCCTCTCCCGTGACCAACGCAATGTCACTTAAGCGGTATAGCTGCTCGAGCCAATTGCGCGCTTCAAAACGGTTACGCCATAAACGTGGACGGTAGTTCGAATCAACGGCTACCTTAACCCCGTGCTGCTTAAGGCGGGCTAAAGCATCAAGCAAGATGGCTTTGCTGTCATCGGCTAAGATAGCCAGCGAGATCCCAGACAAATAAACCAAGTCCATCTGCTTGAGCTCATCCACCAACTGATCAAACTGGGGCTGTTCACACAAGTAGCGCGCGGCGGAGTCACTACGCCAGTAATGAAAGCTACGCTCCCCTTGGTCATCGATTTGGATCGAATAGAGGCCCGGTAGCTTATCTTCGACATTCACCACCAATGAGGTGTTGATCCCTTCTTGCTGCCAACTCTGTTTCATCAACTGGCTGTAGCTATCACAGCCAAGCCCAGTAACGTAATAAGGAGCTAGGCCTTCTTGCAGGCGAGATAAGTAAACCGCGGTGTTAAGCGTATCTCCGCCAAAACTTTGGGTTTGGAGCTGAAATGGCTGACCGCTTAGTTCGATCATGCATTCACCAATGATGGCGATTTTCTTTTGCGAGACGTTTTTTTGAGGTGCTGCGTGACACTCGTTCATTGTTTATCGGCCTAACGATTTTGGTTAAAAAAAGGGCTATGCCATTAGCGACGGGGGAATGCTAATTGACATAGCCAGGAGCACTAACAATAGTGTTTCATTACCTATAGGATGGGTTAAATCTTTCCTTCACTGCCACAAACACGGATTTTATCTTGCACCACTTGTTTCATGGCCTGCTTACCCGGAACGATGTAGTGACGAGGGTCATTGGCGGTAGGATTTTCAATAAAAAACTGTTTGACGGCATCGGAAAACGCGATCTTTAGCTCTGTGGCCACGTTCACCTTGGTGATGCCAAGCTCGATACAGCGGCGAACGTCTTGATCTGGCACACCAGAAGCGCCATGCAGCACCAAAGGCACATCAGTTTTTCCACGAATAATGCCTAAACGATCAAAATCTAAACGTGGTTCTTCTTTGTACATGCCATGTGCGGTACCAATGGCAATAGCGAGCGAGTCAATGCCGGTTTTTTGGATAAACTCAATCGCGTTGTCTGGGTCGGTGTAGAGCGCATCTTTTGCGTCGACGATAAGATCATCTTCCTGGCCACCTAAACGACCCAGCTCAGCTTCAACGCTGCAATCCCAACGATGACAGAACTGCACTACTTTTTTCACCACCGCGATGTTTTCCTCAAATGGCAAATGAGAGCCATCAATCATCGCCGACTTAATACCTGCTTGCACCTTCTGGCAAATGTCCGAGTAAGACTCATGGTGATCTAAGTGCAGTGCGATCGGCATTTCATAACGTTTCGCCGCTTCTTTACAGATACCGACTAAGTAATCCGTACCCGCGTAAGCATAAGTGCCCGGCGTACCAGCCAAGATCACTGGCGAACGCATTTCTGCAGCCGTCTCGACCACCACTTGCACGGTTTCCAGATTATGAATATTAAATGCGGGCACAGCGTAACCGCCTAACTGCGCTTTATGCAGCATTTCACGAGATGAAACCAAAAACATATAAAAACCTCAAAACCTTCGTTGTCTTTCGCTTTTATACTATTCGAAAACCAAAGAAAGTAAATAGATCACGATCACATTTCTTTTCGAAACGAAAGCATATGAAATCAAAAGAAATGACTCATTTTCGATGAATAGCAGGTAATCCCCTTACGTAACAAGTTGTTTTTTGGCCGAGCCGCTCGCCCCGCGATCAGCTCCAAACACTTATATTTCAAGCTTTGGTGGCTTAATTGGCGGGATATTGGGCTTTGTTTATCAGTGTAGTCGGACTGAAACAAAACCGTGACCTCTTTCGTTTTGAAAGTTCCGATCACACGCGCTTCAATGGCGCTGAGAGTGAAATCAAAGTCGCCTTTTTCGATTTCAAGCGGAGTTTCTTGTGCCTCCCATAGCCCGATCCGCTGGGCAGAGTAAAGCGCAATATTTAACGCCCGCAGAGACCAAAAACTGCTGGCAGGGCCGCTGTAGTTATCCACCAATCGGCCATCATCGCCAAACACCCCTTGCGTCGGAGCGCCGTTTTTCAGTGCACCATTGGCGATAAAGTACTGTAGGTTGGTGCGAAATGCGCGCTTGGCTTCACCGAGCTCAATCGCACTCGAGTGTTGATCGACCGCGGCTAACAAAGGTGCAGACGCAGATAAGCGATAGCACGCGCTGCGGCCAAACAGCGGCAAACCTTGCGGGGTAAAAAAGTAACGATAACCCGCGACAAAATCGCTCATGGCTTGCTGAATAAACGGCCGGTCAAAGCTTGGATCAATTTGATCAAGCCAATAGAGAGAGTAAAAGAATCCCCAAGCGTTGTAATAATCGTAGTTACCGTTCGCACCATCACGGAACCAACCGTCACCGACGTAGAACTCTTTTATCCGCTCATACTTATCCCTATCTACCCACTCTTCGCCGGTAAGATCTTTCAACACAAACTGCACGGTAAGAATAAAAAGGTGCCAGTTGTTATCGACCGTATTGAGCTGGTTCACTTGCTTAAACCAAGCGCTCACTTGCTGCTTTTGGCGGGCATCGAACTGGGCCCAGACCTGCTTTTTACTCAGCCAAAGCACCAAAGCCAAATCAGCACTTTCACAAATGCGCTGATCGTAGTCGTGCAGTTCGCCCCAATAACCTTGATGACTCGGATCGGTACCCGCTAACAAGGCAGAGCGAATGATCGCGACCACATCCATCGGCTTACCGTTTAATCCCAATAGCGGAGTGCCTTCTGGATGAGCATGTAGCCAAGCCGCTAAGGTTGGCAGTACACGACTGACCCCTTCCATCGCATCAGTGCGCGCCGTTTGCTGGCTCGGCCGGCCAGGGTAATAAGCATGGCTGTAATCCCACACCGCATAGTGTTCAAACGCCTCTGCGGTATAGCTGACCCAGGTTTCACACAAGCACTTTAACGACTCGCCCTCACGGCTAAAAAGCGCCTGAATCATGTCATCGTGACGCGAATAGGCACGTTTTTTATGCCTTAAGCGGATCAGATTCTCTTTAAACAATTTGCAATACATTGCAGCGTCAGGATGTTCATAAGGAATGGTGGGGCGAGGGGTGGAGGCAATCGTCTTACGCATAGTACTTCTCTTTTGCTTGCAGGGAATGCATCAATAAAGGCCTCCGAAGAGGCCTATGTTGTGTTACTCAGTGGTTATTTGGCAGAGTCGGTTAAGATCTGATAACGATCTTGCCCCCAGGCGATAGGGGCTGGCTTGGTTTTCACCCAGTCATAAAACGCCATTTTTAGCTCTTTTACTTTGTCCGGGTACTGCTTAGCTAAGTTGACCGATTCCGCTGGATCTTTGGCGTAGTGATATAACTCAAACTCGCCTTTGCCATCATCGTAGTAGTGCAGCGACCACTCTTGATCTTTGATCGCCCATTCGCCTTTCGAGTGCTTTTCGATATATGGACTTGGGATAAACTCATTGGTTTCGAAGGTGATCCACTTCCAGTAATTACTCCAAAATCCGGTGTTAGTGGCGTCATAGTGAAGCGCACGTGGGCCCGCCCAGTACAGGTAAGGGTGCGGCTGCTGTTTTTTGCCATTTAGCAGCGGCATGATGTCTTTGCCATCCACTTTCATTTCAGCTGGAATATCAATCTTGGCGGCTGCCAGTGCAGTCGGCAGGATATCCATCGCTGAGATCATGGTGTTATCCACTCGCCCTTCAGGAAGCTTACCTTTCCAGTGCGCAACAAACGGCACATGGACACCACCGCGATAGCGCTGGCCTTTAAAGGCGCGGTTCATGCCGTTCATCGGCATTGGCGACTCGTGCACAGCACCATTGTCTGAAAGGAAGAAGATCAGGGTGTTCTCATACTCACCCATCTCTTTGAGTTTAGCGATGATCTTGCCAATGCCTTCATCGGATGCGTTGACGTGTGCGTAATATTTATCAACTTCCACATTGCCGGTATTAAAGCGTTCCATATATTTAGCTGGTGCCGGCTGTTCTAGCGGAATATGCGGCACGCTGTAAGCTAAGTTGATGAAAAACGGTTTGTCGGCTTTGTCCGCTTTTTCAATAAACTCAATGGTCTCATTGGTAAGGTTATGGGTTAGATAACCTGGCGCTGGAATGTTCTCGCCATTTCTAAACACGGTTGGCGAGTTGTACAGCGCGGCGCCTGAGACATAATAGCTGTAAGAGTAGTCAAAGCCTCGCTCTTCAGGGCCATAACCCGGTTCCGCGATGGAGATTTGGTTATCGTGGTAGTCACGGCTCTGCTCATCTTTTGGTTTAAACACTTTACGTACTTTTGCATTATGGTATTTACCTATGTTCGCCGTGGTATAACCATTTTCGTGCATCAGCGCAGGCAAGAGTTTAATGTCTAGCGGAATACCAAGCTTCGCATCATCGTTACTGTATGTCCCAAAGCTATGGGGGAATCGACCTGTCATCATTCCTGCGCGAGAAGGCCCACATACTGGGGTTGCCACGTAGGCGTTGGTCATTCGCACCCCTTCATTGGCAAGCTTAGTAATGTTGGGCATAGAGCGTTTGGCTGCATCATACAATTGGTCAAAGTCGCCATCGTAGCGCTCAGGAACTTTACGTTTTGCCAGTTCCTGCTTGTTAATGTTATCTAGGGCAAAGTCCAGCTGCGCCGTGCCGAGATCGTCCATCACAATCAATAACACGTTAGGTTGTTCCACCTTCTGGGCTGCCTGACTCATTAACGGGGTAACGGTGCAAGCCGCCGCAATCAAACCGGCGAGGGCGGTTTTTCTCGGCAATAACAGGTTCATTCTCCACTCCTTTATTTTGGATATCACTGTTGGTTGTATTGGATTAACTCATTCGATGCTGCGAGGGTTGGTTATAAGTGTCTCAGCATCGGCATCACACTGGCGGCCACGCCGCCCGCTTGGATTTCTTGGCTCATTAAGTGCATCGCAGGGGCGGTATGACTGAAGATCCGCTGATAGGAAGCGCACAAATAGTTATGCTTATGCTTTTCCCCTTCAATGGCCTCAATGCGATGTTTTGGGCACCCGCCATAACAGAGTGCTTGTAGCTCACACTGTTGGCACATTGAAGTCAGCTTACTGTGCTTGGCCTTACCAAATCGTTGTTGCTGCTTGCCAGTCGCAAGCTGCGCTATGTTAGTTTGGCTGATATTGCCGAGCTTATTGGCGGGATAAACGTAGTGATCACACGAGTAGACATCACCATTTGACTCTAAGATCATCGCCTGACCACACTGCTTCGATTGCACGCATACAGACGCAGGGTAACCCATCCAAGTGGCAAGAATGCTGTCAAACATACGCACATAAACCGTACCAATGTCCTCTTTGACCCACTCGTCAAATACATCAGTCATAAACTGACCGTAACCATGGGCAGGCACCGAAAAATGGGTGAGTTTCGCGTTGGCGCTAGGGGAGTAATGACCATTTTGCCCTTGCTGGCAATGGGCCTCGACTTCCACAATTGGGATAAACTGCATGAACTGACTACCGAGTTGCTTAAGCGCGTGGTAGGTTTCTTTACCGTACTGCCAGTTTTGATCATTGATCACCGTGAGAGTATTAAACTCAACCTGGTACTCTTTGAGCAGATCAATGGCCTGTTTGACTCGGGCGAACGTGGGTTTACCATTGACTGAAATGCGATATTTATCATGCACCTCTGCAAGCCCATCAATCGACACACCAATTAAGAAGTTGTGCTTAGCAAAAAACTCGGCCCATTGACGGTTAATCGCAATCGCGTTGGTTTGAAAACTGTTGGTAATGGTTTTGCCATCGGCGTATTGCGCCTGATACCTCACCAGCTTTTTATAGAAGTCGAGCCCGGCTAGGGTCGGCTCTCCACCCTGCCAAGCAAAATCAACACTGTCACTGTCTTGGGAGCGAATGTAGTCGCGTACGTAGCGTTTGAGCAAGGTATCCGACATGTTTTCCGATGGATTGGATGCCTGCGGGCTCTTCCCCTCGCCTAACGATTCACCTTGAAGTAAGGTCTCTTTTTCTAAATAAAAGCAGTAGTCACACTTTAAGTTACAGCGGTAACTCGCCGGTTTTGCCATCATGTGAAAACGCGCCTGAGGGGTTTGATTCATCGCAATATCCATCGTTCATATCGAAGAAGTTTGAAAATACTACGAAAGAAATCGAAAAAATAAAACGACCAAGCTCACATTAACAACCAACTCAAAAGCATTTGAAAGTCAAAAGCGTCAATTTGATAGGGTAATCGAAAACGAAAGAAAAAAACAAGCATAAACGAAAATAGCCTAGCCCGATAAAAAAGCCGACGGTCAAAACCGTCGGCTGAGCAAAATGAGAAGAGGTAACTAATTAGCGCACTGAAAAGTGATAGCTTTGTCCTTTCAGCCCACTCACATCCACCACCAGTTCATGCTGTGCATTAACTTGTACTCGGTTTTGCGGATCATCCACCAGCGTCATATGCTTATGCAACTTGAAACGCAGCGTGGTTTGCAGTTGAGTCGGATCAGAAATGGCGACTTGATAGAGCCCAGCCTCTTGCTGAACCATTATCGCCAACGAGTCGAACGTGGTGAGTTGATCGTTAACCCTAACTTCGCCCCCTTCCCAGACGTTGGCGGCGAGCAAATTGAGCGTTTTATCGTAAACCGCATGCACCAAGGCATCTTTACGCACAATTGAAAGCATAGGTTTGGCCACATAAGCCTGCACCTCTTGCGCGTTGGCATTCGGTAGCAAGGCATACGCATAATCCGATTGGCTTGCGTCATGGGCGAGCTGCGCGGAAACAAATTCCCCCTTCACCAACCCGGTGCGGGTGCCAATTTCAGACCAATTTCCGCTGCGCTGCTCGCGCTTAACCGCCACTTCGCTCGGAGCAAAAAAGACATAGCTCAAATCACTGTTGGTGAGCTGATCATTGCGAATACTTATCGAGCGAACATCGCGGTTTACGCCATTAATGCCGTCCCATGCCGAGCCATTCAATAACACCTTCGTGCTGCCCTTTGCTGCCACCTTTCTATTCGCGAGCACAGTGGTCACAGGTGAGGCTGTGGCAGAGTGGATATCCGAGCCGAGCATCACCACTTCATCATCCAACATAAACCAGGATTTCTTCGCTGAAAGTGTGTCGTTCCAGTTAGTAAACGTCATCCCTGCCACGCCATAATTGGCCAGTTTTACCGACCCAACCCAATGCATGGTGGATTTACGCCCACCTTTGATCTGATTGCGCTGCCCCTTACACTCTTGCATCTGCTCAGCATCAACAGTGGTGCCCGCAAGTCGATGGCTATCAACTACGGGCCAGTAATCGGTGTAGTGATCTTGCTGGCCGTTGTACAAGTAGGTCATGCCATCACCGGTAAACCAGCCTTTACGGTTTTCTTTGTTCATGCATTCAAAATTACCTAACCGGCTAGAGTGCATCGCTAGTGCAAACACCCAACCAGGACGTCGGTGCACACTGCGATCCATGGCGGGGAAATTAAAGTGGCCGATCAGCTCAGGTCTTGGCGTCACCGCTGCATCGTCCACCAACGCGCGCGCTTTCTGGTAGTTAGCAATATTCGACGCCGAGGCGAAGAAGTCTTTATAGTTATCTTCTAAAATCAGAGCTTTAACCATCGAGCGTAAGTGCGACTTATATTGACTTGGCGCGCCATCAATATAGTGCAAAATGGAGCTCATCACCTGATGGCCAACATTGTGGTTCTGCTCTTTGTTCCGTGAAATGGCTCGGCCATTGACAAAGTCCAGCATCATGCCTTGATAAAGTAGTGGCTCATAGCTTTTGAGGATAATGGGATAGATCTGTTGGAGCGCCGGGGAGTCTGCGGGCCACTTAGAGCCCGCCATTAAATTGATTTGCAAGCCAAGCCCACCCAATAGCACGTTGCCATAAGTGCCGTTGTAAGCAATGTCGCCGTGCTGAATAAAGGATCCATCTTGGTAAAAACCATCTTTCTCAGTCACGTATTGCAAAACAGCAGGTAGCCCAGCGATCGCCGCTTCGACTTCATTTTCATTATGCGACAATATGCCACGCAGCAGTACCACCTGAGTATTGTCGGTACGATTGCCTCCTGTCGACACTCGGTATCTCGGGTTCGACGACCATTTCGCTCCAGGCCCCGCGCCAAGATGAGTTGCCTCAGGGGTAAAGTAACGCGTCGCGGCTAAGTGATCGGTTATTACCTTTTGCTCCACGTCATCATAAATCAGCGCCAAGGTGTTATGAATATCTCGAGGAATGGCCAGCTCCCAATGCCACCAGTTGCCCCACTCTTTGCCCCCAACCTGATAGTAGTGCTGGTTAAGGAAGGTCATACCATCGACAATCGCCGCCAGCAGTTGCGGGTTGCCTTGTAGATTCCCATCTCGAAGCCGGTAGGCTTTCGCCATCATAAATAAGCGCTGATAAGAAGTACGAATCGCGGCGCCGAGCTTTTTCTGCCCTTCTGGCGTGATCTTATCCAACACCACGTCGTCCCACAAACTTAAGCGCCCGGTATCGGTGTTCATCGCTGACCACTGTTTTTGCGCGTTGTTGTTGGTACTCACGACCATTTTCTTTAGCGTCGCGTCAAAAGGGGCACTCGGGTCACCGAGAAAGTTTTCCGCCCAGCGGGTACGCAGACGGACAAACTCCTGTGCAACCTCTGCATCATTCATCAACGCTGAGCTTGACACTGAACTGGTGGACATTTCGGCCATCACCCACCCGGGCGTTGCAAGCAATGCGACCGATAAGGCAGCCGTGATTGGGGAGAGTTTTATCATTTTTAGCTCCGTTTGTTTTCGTTTATTGGCGAAGCCACCGTACCAAAAGTAGATTAATGAAAAGCTATCACGATCAAATAATCAAAAATTGGCAAAAACGAACCTTCAAACGTGTGCAAAACATCACCAACGAAAGTAATTAAGCGGTAAAAACGAAAGGAAAGCCCTACAGTGAAAGAATTTGAAATGTGACCTGCAACCAAATAGTCAAAATGAAAGCAGTCGAAAGCTTACTATTAATAATCACTGTGATCCTGTTCAATAAATCACCAAACAAGTTTCATTACCCTTCAGCAACCAATAAACGAAAACAAGGGAAAAACAAATGAACATCATGCGACAGTGTAAACCAAGCTATCTAGCCATGAGTTTGGTCATCGCCTTAACCGCTTGTAATACCGATGAGCTGAATAGCTACCAAGGAGAAGGAGGAAAAATCGAGCCCGGCGGCTTCATGTATTTCTTTGAGAATGGACTGCCCTCTTCTATCACGACCACATCGTCAAACCCGATCACCATTAGCAATACACACTATAAAGATGGTCAAAACGCGCTGAAATGGCGCTTTACGCCATATAGTGAACTGGTCTTCAGCCAAGATATCGGCTACAAAACCGACGACAGTGAGATCACCCCCTACACCTTTATGGCTTGGATCTACAATGAGATCCCATCCGATCAGTCCCTGACCTTCCAATTTGGCCATGGTGACAGCCCTCAAATTCAGTTCAAATATGGCTTAAATTTTACCGGCTGGCGGGGAATTTCAGTCCCATTTAGAGACATGGATGGCACACCAAGTGCTGGCATGAACCGTTTAACCATTACCGCTCCCGATACCAGTGGCACGCTCTATTTTGACCAAACCATGATGGCGGTGCCAGTCGATAACCGCTGGCCAACCGCCGATATCCAGCAGCCTTTCGTCAACCCCGATGTGGTCAATATGGCGAGTAAGAACTGGACAGCGCTACTTATGTACGATCAAATGCTACGCGCAGAGCAGCCAAGTTTTAACTATGATCTTACCTTCGACGATAGCCAAGGTGATAGCGCAGTCCTGTATCAAAACTTCGACAAACACTTAGGAGTAAACAGCCAGTTAATTGTTTCTCAACAAAAAATTGATGCGAATCTTGCTAAATACCAAGCTTTCATGATCGAGCAAAATGGCGACGGTAGCTACACCGGCAAACCACTTGATCACCCTAAAAGGCACAACTTCTTAAAAACCGGTATCGTCACTGATGACACTCTCGCCATGCTTACCGACACCATGAGCATTCGCACCCTAGGTAAAGCAATGTTGGAAACCGCCAAGTATCTTCGCAGTGAGTCACTGTCTGATGAAAACAGAGCCGCGTTAGAAAAAGCTTTTGTTGATGCAAGCCGTTATGCCTTTGATCAAGGGTGGGAAGGCGGCTCGGGCTTTCAAATCATCACCCACGTCGGTTATCAAACGCGTGAGTTCTTTGATGCCCTGTTTATCGCCCGACAATTGCTCGATAAGCACAAGCTAATTGAAAAAGCCCAGCAAGCGATGATGTGGTTTAACGCCACCGGCCGCGTTTACGAACCAGAGCAAGAGATCAACGCATCTAACGTCGATATTCTTAACACCCAGTTGCAGTGGATGACAAAGAGCTTCCTGTTGCTGCCCGATCAAACTGAGCGCCAAACCATGCTTCACCAGCTACAATCTTGGCTCAGCACCACGCTCCTAAGCTCGGATGGCCTTGGCGGCGGATTTAAACCCGATGGCAGTGTCTTCCACCACTCGCAGCATTACCCAGCCTATGGCAAAGATGCCTTCAACGGTTTATCAGGGGTCATTTTTGGTTTAAGCCACAGTAACTATCAGATCTCCCAGCAAGCGCACGAAAGAATCAAAGACGTGTTACTCAAAATGCGGGTGTACACCAAAGAGACGAAAACCCCAATTGTATTAAGTGGCCGCCACCCCGATGGAAAACAGAAAATAACCGCGACACCGTTTAAATGGCTTGCACAATCAGGCGCGCCTGATAACTCAAGCGCGATAGACCACGAGCTTGCTGCCGCCTATGCTAACTTAACCAAAAAGCCGAGTTTTGAAGGCGTGATGGCTGAAAACGAACCTACTGGTGTCTGGGCGATGAACTATGCATCCATGGCAATCGCGCGCGGTACTAGCCCTGATGATGCGTCGCAATCTTGGCTTGCGACGGCGCGAGGATTCAGCCGTTACTTAGTCGGCAACGAAACCTACGCCGCCAACAATCTGTATGGCCGTTATCTGCAGTATGGCCAGCTTGAAATAACCCCGGCTGATCTGAGCAAACGTGCCTTCAGCCACGATGGTTGGGACTGGAATCGTTACCCGGGTACAACCACATTGCAATTACCCAACAACGAGCTTCGCGCCCAGTTGCACCAATTACCAGGGGCGGGCATCGAAGAGATGCTCCTCTCGACGGAAAGCTACTCAGGTGCCAATACCTTAGGCAGCGACAACGCGATGTTCGCCATGACGCTACATGGACACAAGAAATATCAGCAGCAGAGTTTCTACGCGCATAAATCGTATTTTATCTTTGGCAATAATGTGATCGCGCTGGGCTCAGGCATTGCCAACGACATCGCTGAGCGAGACACCCAAACCACCTTGTTCCAACACAGTGTGGCAAACCTTGAGCCTGTTGAAATCAACGGCGAGCAAATTGATTCTCTCGGAACAAACAGCGTCTACGCAAACGACGTCTCGCTACTCGACCCAGCAGGCAACCGTTATTTTGTCACCAGCAAGGCTGGGCAGCAGGTCAAGTTTAGCTACCAAGTTCAGCACTCCAACGATGAAGATGACGGCGCGCCAACCACCGGTCAATTTGCCACGGCAGTGATAGACCATGGCAAAGCGCCAAGCAATGGCGAGTATGAATACGCGATAAAAATCGCCGCTCAAGATGCGCTTAAACCTGTCTATAGCGTGCTACAAAAAGACACCAAGCTCCATGCCATCAAAACTGAACAGGGCGTAGAAGGGTATGCATTCTTTAGCCCAGCAATCACCAATCACACGGGATTAGTGCTTGCCTCAACCACTGCCAGTCAGATCATGTTGCAACAAAACGCAGCGCAAGATCAGCTTTTGCTAAGTGTGGTAAACCCTGATCTGGCCTTGTATCAAGGTCAAGATCCCGATCAAGTCGACGCCAGCGGCGAGCAAGTCGAAGTCAGCATTTATGATAGAGATTGGCGCTATAACCTATCCAAGCCTGTCGTGAGCGAGTTTACCCTCAAAGGTGAATGGCAATTGAATGGCCCGAACGACCAAGTCGCGCTCACTCAAACTGCAGGCAATACTCAGATCCGCGTCACCACCACCGACGCTAAGCCTGAGCAGTTCGAACTCAGGAGAAAGTAGCTCTAAGTGACTAAAAAAACCAGCCACTCTATTGAGCGGCTGGTTTTATTTGTTAAAGTGACAGGCCACCTTACGCTTTACAATAAGAAGCTCTCGCTTTGGCGATAACCTCTTGCTTGGCTTTTTCAATCGCCGAGTAATCTTTTTGCTTCTCTAACGGCCGGATATTGCGCAAGTAGAGGTCAATCGATGAATCACCTTTATGATGCTTATAACCCACAGGGTGAGCACGCCAACGCTTATCAATAATGGCCTCTTGGGTGAGGAAAGGATCAACTTGCTCCGCCAGATAAGATTTAAACTGACTGCGCATTTGACTTAATAACGGATAAAACTCATTCATTTTACTTAAGTTTTTCTTTTCACCGGGATCATTAAGCAAATCATACAACTCTTCGTCATTGTCTTCTTGGTAGACGATGTACTTATACCGCTGAGTGCGCATCATTCGCCCCGGCTGGATGGTCATTTCCCGATTAGTATGCCACTGAGAGATCACTTCGGTGCGCCAGCTGTCGACTTTTTCACCCCGTAATAACGGCATTAATGAACGACCATACAACTGAGTGGGCGACTCAATGCCAACGTAATCACATAGGGTTGGTAACAAGTCACACAGCGAAACCAACTCATTGTGCGTTTGCTTCTGGCTGATACCCGGGCCTGAAAAGACCAGCGGCACATTGGTGGTTTCTTGATAGAACCAGTTCATTTTGGTTACTAAGCGATGCGCGCCCATCGAGTCGCCATGGTCGGCAAAAAACACCACTAAGGTGTCATCTTCCAGCCCTTTTGCGCGCAGCGTCGCCAATACCTGACCAATGCATTCATCCGCCAGTTGCGTGTAATGATAATAAGCTTTTAAATACTGCCTGAAATTCAACGCGTTCCATTGCGTCGACTGACGTGTTCGGTTATGAGTACAACACGAATACTGCACCGATTTAGAGCGCGTCATCAAGTCTGCGTCTGTATCAAAGTTATCTGGTAATGGGGGTAGCTCCCCTATCCCTTCAATATCACCATGTTCGCCTTCAAACGCGCCGACCCAGCCACAAATGTTATGAGGATTATTGAACTCGACGGCCATCAAAAATGGTTTTTGACCATCGTACTCGTTCAGATACTTCACACTCTCTTCAAGACAGTAGACATCTTCTCTGCTGTCGTAATTCACAGGAAAAGCCTCACTCGCGGGTAACTCTTTTTGTATTTGTGCCGCGCGTTTGAATCCATCCAATGAACCATAGTCATGCTGCTTGCCAAAATGAACACATTCATAACCCGCTTGAGTAAAGATCTGCCCCAAAGTTTTCATCGACTTGGGAATATCAGGGCTACTGTTTGCGTATACACCGGTTTGATGGGGAAGTTTCCCTGTCCAGAACGAAGCCCGCGACGGGGCGCACAGTGGAAACGCGCAGTAGGCTTCTTCAAAGCGATGACCGCTACGGATAAAGCTATCAATCGCTGGAGTACGAACAAACTGATTGCCATAGCCAGCCACTGCTTTTTTGGCTAATTGATCCGCCGTAATAATAAGAATATTCTTTGGGTTGCTCGGTGTATTTAATGCAACTGGTTGGGTGGAGCGTGACAAAGCGTGCACAGGGGATGTTGCCGCTAAAGCGCTACTCACAGCCGCGCCTTTCATAAACCTTCTTCGTGTTATAGACATATTTTATCCTTAAATAGATTCAGGGTTAGTTTTTAGCCACAAGTCTTCGCTACTGTGGGTTACATTAGACAGTAGCGATAAGCAGTACTATGGTTGGTTATATTCTTATTTGTAGCTAAAAATTCTTTTGTACTTCTCCTCACAAAAGACCAACGATAATCTATTGGTATTTACTTAATAGAGTAAACCTTAAAATCATCTATTTTTAAATGGCTTTTCCATGTTCTAAAGCCAAATCGACCAGACTTAAACATCGTTTCATCTTCAATGCGATATAATAATTTATCATTGGCATAAACCATTACCTTGTCATCTAAATTAAATATTTTGATATTGGTATATTTATTTGGGACATTCATAAATTCGACCTCTTTCACATCATATTCAGGTAAAAGAGGTCGAGTACCATCACCAGGATAACGACGAAAACGTGTGGTTGAGTTATCATTTGCCCCATAGCCAATATAATAAAGTCTCATAGGGTCATACTTGCGCATGTTGCCAGAGCGCCAGTCAGATTTACTGAAAAAGTCTGCACTACCCGGCTCTTGAGCCATCCAAAAGAAGTTCAGATCCGTACCGCGGTCATTCTTACCGCCAGCAACCACAACAGCACCATTGAACTCGATCACCGATGGCGTACTTAGCTCTGGTTTAAACCATACGGTAACCCCTGCACCATCATCAATATCCAATGAACCATCAATGATACCAACCTTTGTTTTATCGGTTTTTTCTACTACCCATTGCTCAAGCGATTGTTCAAACGAATCGGAATATATTAATTCCCCGCTATTTTTTAATAAATCCAAGTGGCTTATAGTATCTTGTGAATAAGCTAAACTGCTGCAAATCATAAGAGGTAAGGTTAAAAGTTTACTAATGGTTCTCATTATATTTTCCTTTATATTAATGATAAGTTAACTGCACATATAGACAAAAGCCGAATCAAACTGATTCGGCTTTTAATTAAATTATGTTGTAATAAGATTAAGCCGTAAAACTTGTGTGGCTACTGAGCCAATAACGCCACTTCCGTTGCCGCAAGCATATAAGCGCCAGCACCATAATCAATATTGTGCTCAAACTTCACATCGCGCGGGTTAAAGGCTGGTAGCTGTACCCAACCCATCATGCCGTTTTCATGAATGCAGCCTTGCAGCGCTTGCCAGGCTTTTTCAACCACAGGCAGGTAAGTGTCACGGTCAAGATGGCCGTTATTTATCCCCCACGCTAAGCCGTAGCAAAATAGTGATGTGGCACTGCTTTCTGGCGCTGGGAAACTTTCTGGGTCAAGTAAACTGGTGCGCCAAAAACCATCGGCTTGTTGGTACTTGATCACTTGTTCAGCAAGCTTGGTAAAGAGATCAAGGTAGCGCTCACGTGGGGCATAGTCTTCTGGCATCCGCGCCATTAAACGTGGTACCGACGCTAACACCCAACCAATGCCACGACTCCAAAAGACTTTATTGCCATTAGCTTCGCGCAGTTCGCTGCCAGTACCATCAGGAATGTAGCGATAGTCGCGATAAAACAGCCCTGTTTCCTCATCAAACAAATGCTCGACAGAATCCCAGTAGGCGGTGTTCATGTAGTCTAAGTATTTTTGCTCACCCGTCTGCTTCGCCAGCGCCGCAAAGCTTGGCGGTGCCATAAACAGCGCGTCACACCACCACCAATCATTACGCCCCGCTTCCGGGCTATCGAGCATAATGTCGAGCGCTTTGATGGTAGGCTCTAACGCTTCAATTTGGTCAACGACTGGGTAAACATCTAAGTAAGCTTGGCAACAAATATGGTCATCAGCAAAACGGGCATTGGGCCCGGTGCGAAAGCCTGTATGCAGCGCATAATTCATCACGCCCTCAAGATACTCATTATCGTCAGTGGCTAGCCACGCCGCCGAAGTGCACGACCAAAATACGCCTCGCTCCCAGTCGGTATCTTTGATAAAGCGCGTTTTGCCGCTGCGGCGGATCACGCTACGAGTTTGATTCGCCGCTTGATATCGATACACTCGCTTCATCGTATCAAGAATACTTTGTTTACTACCCAGTCCCATCTCATCTACTCCTTAACGCGCCAACCAGCCGCCATCAACGGCTACGGTATAACCATTGACGTAGTCACTGGCACTTGATGCTAAAAATACCGCAGGTCCTTCAAGATCGGCTGGCATTCCCCAACGGTTGGCAGGAATGCGCTCTAAAATCGCTGTGTTACGCGCTTCATCCGCTCGAAGCGCCGCAGTGTTGTCTGTTGCCATGTAACCTGGGGCAATCGCGTTGACATTGATGTTGTGCTCCGCAAGCTCAGTTGCCAAAGCACGGGTCAGCCCCATCACCGCCGACTTACTCGCAGTGTATGATGGCACGCGGATGCCACCTTGGTATGACAGCATTGAAGCGATATTAATGATCTTGCCACCGTTACCTTGTTTCACAAATTGTTTCGCGACTGATTGAGAAAGGAAGAACAACGTTTTTTGGTTGATGTTAATCACGTCGTCCCAGTTCTCTTCCGAGAACTCTAAGATATCTTCACGGCGAATAATGCCCGCGTTATTAACCAAGATATCGACTTGTCCCATCACTTCTACCGCTTCTGCCACGATTTGGTTGAGCTGTGCTTGCTCCATTAAGTTTGCGGTAATGTAATGAAACTTACGCCCTAGCGCTTCAACTTGTTGCTGCGTTTCTGGCGCAGGCTCATGGCCAATACCAACAATGTTCGCGCCCGCTTTTGCCAAACCCAGCGCCATACCTTGGCCAAGACCTGTATTACAACCGGTTACGATAGCTACTTTACCTGTGAGATCAAAAAGTTTCATTATTCATTCCTAGCTTTGTGCCATAGCAAAGAGAGCGCAGCGGTGGAGATGACCCCGCACGGCTATGGCTATGGTGGTTCGTTAACAATATCGAAAACATGCTGGTGACTAACTGCCTTACCAACCGCACTTTCGAAGAACTATGAAAATAATACGAAAGCATACGAAAGATTAAAGAGAGCAAGATCACATAAAAACCAAAAACAAAAGCAAATGAAAGGTTAGATGTTAATTTAAGTGACACTTAGTCAAAGTGAAAGAGAAAATCCAACAAAACGAAAGTTACCCCTGATTACGAGGTGAGGAAACCTCAGACAAAAAAAGCGAAACCTAAGGCGTGATGATTGCCATAGAGCAGATCATCACAAGGTTTCGCTTTTACTGATGGATATGAAAAATCGGTATGGGTTTACTTAAGATCGCTCATCGCAACGTGGTCCATATCGTGGAACGTTTGGTTCTCACCCACCATCCCCCAAATGAAGGTATAGGCCGCCGTACCCACGCCTGAATGAATCGACCAGCTTGGGCTGATCACCGCTTGCTCATTACGAACCACAATATGACGCGTCTCTTGCGGCTCGCCCATGTAGTGGAAAGCGATATTATCTGCTTGCATATCAAAGTATAAGTACACTTCCATACGGCGCTCATGGGTATGGCATGGCATGGTATTCCACAAGCTGCCCGGCGCCAATTCTGTCATGCCCATTAGTAGCTGACAGGTCGGCAATACTGCTGGGTGCAGGTACTTATAGATGGTGCGTACGTTGCAGTTTTCTTGACTGCCTAAAGTTTCTGGCGCAGCATCTTCACGGCTGATTTTACGCGTGGGATACGCTTGGTGCGCTGGGGCGCAGTTAAGATAAAAACGCGCTGGCTTGTCTGCAGAGATGCTCTCGAAACGCACTTCTTTGGCGCCCATGCCGACATAAATCGCTTCACGTGCACCAATTTCAAAGGTTTCGCCATCAACAACCACCAGCCCCGCTTCACCGATGTTGATCACACCGAGTTCGCGGCGCTGAAGGAAGAAATCGACGCCAATTTCTTTGCCGCCTTCAAAAGCGATAGCCTCGCTCGTTGGTACTGCCCCACCAACAATGATGCGGTCGATATGGCTGTAAGTTAAATTAATCTGTCCCGACTGAAACAGATTTTCAATCAAGAACTGCTCGCGTAATCCCGCAGTATCTAACTGCTTAGCGTGCTCACTATGGATAGGTTGACGAATTTCCATGCTAAAGCCTCTTCACTTTTTTGCATTGCAAGCCACACTCCGTACTCGCGAGGTGGCTTAAAACTGTTTTTTAAAAAGATCTCAACAGAGGTAAACTTGCTTAACTCTTCTGATAAGCCCAGCCACCAAAAATTGAGGTTGCTTGTATTTCAAATTGATCGTTGACTAAGGTGAAACTGGCGTCCATACCGACTGCGATGCTGCCTAAACGATCGCTTAACCCCAAGTACTGAGCTGGCACTGCCGATGCCATCTGCACCGCTTCCCACTCAGGCACCTGACTATGAAAAATCATGTTACGTATTGCTTGGTCTAAACTGCAGGTGCTCCCAGCAAGCGAGCCGCAAGGGCTGCGAGCTTCACCATTTTTCACCGTAATAGTTTGGGCGCCAAACGGGTACTCTCCGTCAACTAGGCCACCAGCGCGCATACAGTCGGTTATCAACGCGATGCCCTGATAGCCTTTCATTCGGTAAGCCAGTTGCATCATCACAGGGTCAACATGAACGCCATCGGCAATCAGCTCTGCCAACATGTCGTGATATAACACCGCCCCAGTACAGCCTGGCTCGCGGTGATGCAAACCGCGCATGCCGTTAAACAGATGAACGCCGCAATCTGCACCAAGTTGGTACGCCTCGGTCACCTGGTCAAACGTTGCTTCGGTATGCGCCACTGAAGTTTTGACTCCATGGGTCGTTAACCAACTAATCGCTTCCATGGCCATTGGTGCTTCAGGCGCGACCGCGGCACGAATTAAACTGTCTCCTCCCGCCTCAAGCAGTTGCTCGAGCTCAGAGATGGTCGCTGGCTTTAAATACGCGGGCGGATGAGATCCGCGATAAGGCTCGGTGAAATAAGGCCCTTCAAGAAAGCTACCTAATAGCTCGGCCCCCACTTGGCACGAGGCCTGCGGGCGCTCTGCGACATAACTTTTTATCTGAGAGATCGCGTCAGTGATGTCGCTCCATGGCGCTGTCACTGTGGTGCCAACCCATGCGACTACCCCCGTTTTCGGTAGCGCAGCGGAAATGCCGTCCAGCGCCTCATCCGTGGCATCCATTACATCAAAGCCATTACGCCCATGGATATGGATGTCAATAAAGCCCGGAAGCAAAGACTGGCCAGCTAAGTGAGTGACGTCACAATCGCTGGGAATGTGGCGGGTTAGTTCAGCAATCTTTCCGTTTTGCACCACCACGGCTAAGTTGCTCTCTACGCCTTGAGAGGTAAACACTCGATCGGCAACATAAGCATGACGCATGATTACAATCCGTCTTCACACTCGGCAACCGGCTCGGGCTGCATTAACGCTTCCACCTCTTTACGCATGTCTTGCATGCAAGAGTTACCAATCTCTAACAATGTCTCGACCAACTCTTTTAAACTGCCGTCTTCACGTTCAAACGCGGCGTTGGCAATCATCGGTAGGTTGGCACCACCGATAAGCTCAACATTTTCGCCGTCCATCAAAATAGCCAAAGCGCGATTACACGGTGAACCACCCGGAATATCGGTCAAAAACAGCACCCCTTCGCCAGAGTCCACTTCTTTCGCCGCTCGGCGTAGTTCGACTTCCAAATCATCGGTCGACATCGACTCGACAAAATCGATAAACTGCATCTGCTCTTGCTCGCCTGCAATCGCTTTGACCGCCGACTGCATACCCGTGGCAAAATTAATGTGCCCTGAAACAACAATACCAATCATAACTACCTCGTTGATATTAAGGGGGAGTCACCTCCCCCTTTCTTACTAGTCTAACTAATTGCTTTTATTAAAGAATACCTAGGAAGTGTCCTACAACACCTGCCGCAAGGGTAGAGAAGATCAGCACCGGAGGTTTCGCCCAGAAACCTGTGCCTTTCACCAACTTAAGCATAAAGAACACTAAAGCCAGCGGCAGTAAGTTCGGCATGATCTTGTCAAACAGAGCACTTTGTAGCTCAACCACTTTGCCACCCAGTTCGAGGGAAGCGGTGGTCTGCACCCGGATAAAGGTCGCCGACAAGGCCCCGATAACGAAGATACCCATAATGTTGGCCGCTTTCGCTAACTTCTCGGTCGCATCACTCATGTTGACCATAGCCGCGGTACCCGCTTTATAGCCCATGAACATCAGACCAAAGTACACCGCAAAGTGAACAATTTGGTACAAGAAGAAGAACACGAACGGACCGGCAATAGAGCCTTCCATCGCGATCGACGCGCCCAAAGCTAACGTCAGTGGCATCAGGGTCATGTGGTCAATCGCATCACCGATACCACCGGTTGGCCCCATACCCGCCACTTTCATAACGTTAACCGTCGATGGCTTTTCTTTGTTTTCTTCCATTGCAATGGCAGTACCAAGCAAGAAAGTGAACAGCTTAGGGCTGGCATTGAAGAACTGTAAGTGGTTCTTTAATGCTTTGGCCAAATCACGCTTGTTGTCACCGTGGATCTTTTTCAGCGCTGGGATGATAGAGAAAGCAAAACCACCCGCCTGCATACGTTCGAAGTTAAAGTTACCTTCCATGAACAGGCCACGCAGAGCACATTTCCACAGATCTTTCTTGGTGATCACCTGGCGTGGCGTGGTGTCTTCGTATGAATCGACATCGTCCACCAGATTTTCATGAACCTTGGTATTGTTGTTGGCAAGAGTGCCCGCTGTGATATCAGATGCCATCTTCAAATTCCTCTACTTGTTGGTTATTTGAACTTCCGTTGTTTCCGCTAAAGAAGTAGTACAGTGCCGCTGCTGATGCGCCGAGAATTGCCACCGCCATGATTGGCAGTTTTAGGTACGTCGTCATCACAAAACCGATAAAGAACACACCTGACACTTCTTTCGACCACATGATTTTAAGTAACATCGCAAAACCAATCGCTGGAACCATCTTGGCACCAATGCCTAGGCCTTCAAGTAGGACTTTCGGCGCGTTCTCATCAATCCAACTGGCCGCATGCTCACCAAAATAGACGGTAATAAAGGCAACGGTTGCATACATTAGGCTTCGCAAACTGATGGTGGTCACCAGCAACTTATCGATACCACCTGAATCTCCAGTTTCTGCAAATCGGTCTGCTTTACCCATAGTGAATGAGGTCAGTGCGAAGAAACCAATCACCAACATCTGCATCAATACCGCGATAGGCATACCAACACCCATAGCAACTTCGGCGGATTGACCCGTCATGACTGCAAACGCAACGGCAGCAATCGTACCCATTGTGACATCAGGCGGCTGAGCACCCGCGTTAGGCACTAAGCCTAACCAAGCCAACTCCAGCGTGGCACCAGCGATTAAGCCGGTTTGCATATCACCCATTATCAAACCAACAATGGGGCCGGTAATAAGTGGTCGGTGGATGTTCAACGCGACATCGTATTTATCGATGCCACAGAAGAACGCCCATATAGCGACAAGCGTAGCTTCAAAAACCATGATCTATTCCTTTGTTAAATTCATGTTTATGATTTAAATTTCAGTGCGTTATGCACTGGTCGTTGCGAGTTCCAGCACATCCACTGGGGTTTGGTCGGGGGTGTTTTGTACGGTACATACCACACCCTTACCAACCATGTATTCAAAGGCTTCAATGTCTTTATCACCGACTGAAACCGTCTTCGCAATTTGTCGTTTGCCTTCATGGAAGTGCATATTGCCCACATTACAGTGTTTAATAGGCACCCCTCCCTTCACGAGTCGTGCAACATCGGTCGGGTTGTTACACAAGACAAAAATCTTCTGCTTGGGCGAGGCTTTATGGATGACATCGATCGTTTTCTGGATAGAGAAAAAGCGAACCGCGTATTCCCCTCCTGCCGATGCCTTCATTCCAGCTTGCATAAAGGCCGCGTTTGGCCCTTCGGCCGCATCATCATTGGCCACCAAAATCAGATTAGCTTCGGTGTGCTTGCCCCACGTAATACGAATCTGGCCATGAAGTAGGCGTTCATCGATACGGGTCCAGACTATGTTTGGTGCAGTCATAAGCGTTCTACCTTTCGTGTGATATTTTTATTAGTTTTGTTTTAAGTAATTATTTGAATAGTGGATGGTGACACCTTGTACCACGCGGTTTACTTCACCCGATGGACAAGGATTATCAGGGGTATTACCTAAGGCTATCGCTCGGTGAAAAGCGTAGCTCTGGGCAAACAACATATAAGGAAAGAGCAACTCCGAATCCGTCGCTTCCGCCATATCAGGAATGACGTAATGCTGACCGGCCGTCACTCTGTCGTCACGCTGGGCGCTGATGGCGATGACGCGTTTCGCGCTATCATCACGACGAAGCTCTTCAAGCAGGTCAAGGTCATATTGACGGGTATGCGGATCGTTTGAGATAAACACAACAATCATGGTTTCACTGTCTACAATCGACTTAGGTCCGTGACGGAACCCTAGAGGCGAGTCATAGCAAGCGACAACTTTGCCCGCCGTGAGCTCTAATAGCTTCAATGCGGACTCTTGTGCCAGCCCCTGTAAGCTTCCGCTGCCTAAGTAAATGACACGTTGTATCGACTCGGATGCTATACTACTGATATCTTTGTTAATTTCTTTGACCAGTGCCGCAGAACATTTACAAAACCTTTCAACTTCTTTCGAGTGATCTTGCGAAATAGTCAAAGAAGAAAACGCGGCGAGCATCATAGATGAGAAGCTCGACGTCATTGCAAATGACTTATCGTTGGTTTCTTCTGGCATCAAAAGCACCAAAGAGTGGCTGTCTGCTTGGCAGCGAGTATACAGCTCCCCTTGGGCATTACAGGTTAATATCAGGTGATACGCCTTGGTGATTTTATGGTTCACCAGCTCAACCGCCGCCACGCTCTCAGGGCTGTTACCCGAGCGGGCAAAAGAAACCAACAAGGTTGGCAGATCTTCGGCTAGGTATTCATCTGGGTTAGAGACAATGTCTGTTGACGCGATGGCTTCGATACGCAACCCTGTTTGCTTTGCCAGCGCAGGGGCTAAAGCTCGCCCTGCAAAAGCGGAAGTCCCAGCCCCCGTTAAAATAATGCGCAATTTTGGCTGAGCAAAAACGTCTGTCATAAAGGCGCAAATTTGGCTGCGACATTCTTGAATAATGGCATGGGTTTTTTGCCAACAAGCCGGCTGCTGCTCAATCTCTTTTGCGGTCCAAAAACCTTTTAGCCGTTCCAACTCGCTCTCTGAATAACCAAGATATTGGTTCATGTTGTTCTACCTCTTAAAAACTATCTAGCTTGCACGCCTTCGCATAACTGCGAAGCACCTGACGAATTTTGTCGATCACTAACTCTTTGGGTAATGCCTGGATTTTTGCCTCGCGCACGGCGTGGAATTGCTCTGGCATGTATTGGCTAAGCAGTGGCAGTGGAATGCCAAAACTGTTGAGGTTGTCGAACAGCTTTGACTGCGCGTGAAGAATCGCTTCATCTGGCCAGTAATAACGAATGCGGTCACTGAAGCTATAGCAACGGGCAAAACGCTGCTCAGATTCGCTGCCGTGGTAATATTTGTTCCAATACTCAGGAGCGTCACACATTTGCAGCTCTACCTGCTCTCGTAAATTGGAACAGTGCGCCTTCGCCACGATCTGATCTTCAATGTCGCAAAGGTTAAACAGCGCTTCACGCATGGCAAAGGTCAGCGCTGGGCCCACTTTTAAAATGGCGAAATGGTCTTCAACCAAGGCTTGATAAGCTTTATCAGTTTGATAGTCAGTCGAATGCGCTTCGAAGATCAAGTGGTCATAATAGTTAACGACTTGGCTTAGTTCCTGCGCTTTCGCTGGGTCATAATCAATCACGCCAGTATGGTCAAACTCAACCCCAGGCTGAACCACTAAACCGATAACGCGAGGCCAACATGAGCCAACTCCGACGCTTTCAAACGCGGCGCGATGGCACTCAAGGGTTTGCTGCGCTGCACTTGGCGAAGTCACCTCAAGCTCTTCTAGCTCTTCCGCCGCCCCACCAGGGACCGGAACTTCAGTCCCTATCACATAGACAAGATCGCTCTGGCCAAAAGTGTCACGAGCCGTTTGCTCTGCCACTTTGGCAAGGCGCGCGGCGCGCTCAGCCACGATTTCATCAGATAGCGGAGTCGGATCATCAGCACAGGACATACTGCAGTCGAGGTGGATCTTCTTAAAGCCCGCCGCAACATAAGCGGCGATGAGCGCATCGGCATTGATCATCGCCTCTTCGCTTGCAAGGTGCTGCCAGCGATTAGGGCCTAAGTGATCACCACCTAAAATCAGTTTCTCGGTAGGAAAACGCAGCATTTCTGCTTGCGCGAGAACAAAGTTACGAAAATCAACGGGCGTCATCCCCGTGTAGCCACCAAATTGGTCTACTTGGTTGGAGGTAGCCTCAATCAATAACAAAGAATCGTCACTCAACGCCTGAGTAAGCGCCGCTTCAATTACCAGCGGATGAGCAGAGCAAACGGAATAAATTCCGTTGTTTTCGCCTGCTTTATGGCGTTGAACGAGATTAAGAAGGGTGTTCATTTACTAACTCCAAAGTCAACATCTAAAAAATGTGGCGATGGAGTTAGGGGTTAGTTCTCTTTTTCTACAATGATAACTTCAACTTTCATTTCGCGAAGACCTTGTAAGTAGTCTTCAGGGATTTGAGAATCCGTTATCAAGATATCAATGTTGCTAAACTCGCGGATCATATGGCAGCTACGCTTACCAAATTTGGTTGAATCGACAACCGCGATCACTTGTTCAGAAATCTCACACATTAAGCGGTTAAGGCTCGCCTCTTGCTCACTATGTGTGGTGATACCTGCACGCAAGTCGAATCCATCGACCCCAAGAAATACCTTATCAAAGCGGTAGTTCTTCAAGCTGTTTTCTGCTTGCGAGCCAGAGAAAGAAAGTGCATTCTTACGAAGCACTCCACCCGACATTAACACCTCAACTCCAGGTGCCGATGCCAACTCCATTGCTACATCTAGACCGTTGGTCATTACTACTACGTCTTCTAGCGATTTTAAGCTAGACGCGATTTCTCGCGTGGTAGTACCCGAATCCAGAATAACGGTGTCACCATTTTCAATTAGCTTAGCTGCCGCCTGACCAATCAAAGATTTCACGCCCAAATTTTGGCGACGCTTCTCTTGAACAGACAATTCAGCAATCACCCCAGTATTTGGAATTGCCGCACCATGGGAACGCACCACATAGCCATTTTTTTCCAAAAAACTCAGGTCGCTACGAATAGTGACACTAGAGACATCAAATTGTGCAGCGAGGTCTTCGACACGGGCTTTACCATTTTGGTTAACCACATTGACGATTTCCATACGCCTTTCGACAGCACTTTTCACTTTACCTCGTCTCCTTACGAAACCAGCAAAATCTCTTTCACTTGATTTCGAATTAAGCTTACACCTAAAAATAAAAGCAACAACACGTAAGATTGAAACTTTTGATCTCTTTCACATTCTTTCGCATTGATACTCAACACTTGCGTTAAGTTACGCATTTATCCATATCATAACCCTCAAAAGCGCCAAAGCCAATCAGAATGGGCGATTAAAGCGCAATATCTTTCACTTTATCGCATTTTTCCTTTCGTTCTGGCACAGATTTGGCCCTTATTTCCCTTTCATTTTTTTATCCACTTTCGCTTTAAACGGGATTTTGTGATCCCATCCGCAGCTAATAACATTTCGATCATTTACGATCCGCAAGCAATCGAAGAAATAATATTGCTATGCTCGATTAAGGAAAGAAATTGAAAGCCGGTGCTTTCCGTTTCTTTATTCAATGCATTGACGTTCAGGAGTGAAACATGTCTATCACCCGCCGAAAGCTCTTAAAAGGAATGGCCGCAACCAGTGCAGTGGCCGCCACTGCGGTAACTGCTGGCTGCGCGACCACCTCTAGTCGCCCAAAAGCATCCGCAGATCCTAGCGCCTCACAGGCTAAAAAGCCCAATTTGCTGATCGTCTTTCCAGACGAAATGCGCGCCCACACATTAGGCTTTATGAACCAAGATCCGTCCCATACCCCGAACTTGAACAAGTTTGCGAAACAAAGTGCGGTGCTTAAACAAGCGGTATCTAACTTCCCTCTGTGTACCCCTTTTCGCGGTATGCTGATGACAGGCCAATACCCATATCGAAACGGCATTCAAGGCAACAGCCACACTGCGATGCCAGGTAAGTTCGGCGGTAAGGATTTTGGTATTGAGCTAAAGAAAAGCACCCGAACTTGGTCTGATATCTTAAAAGATCAAGGCTATAGCATGGGTTATATCGGTAAGTGGCACCTTGATACCCCCGAAGCGCCATTCATCCCTAGCTATAACAACCCGATGGAAGGACGATACTGGAATGACTGGACCGCACCAGATAGGCGCCATGGTTTCGATTTCTGGTACGCCTATGGCACCTACGATAAACACCTTACTCCAATGTATTGGACCAACGAGACACCAAGAGATCAGCCGATCAAAGTCAATCAATGGAGTCCTGAACATGAGGCCGACATTGCCATCAAGTATTTACGTAATGAAAACGGCCACTATCGTGACAACGATAAACCCTTTACCTTAGTGGTATCGATGAACCCGCCACACTCACCATACGATCAAGTTCCGCAAAAGTATTTGGATAAATTTGATGGCGAAACATCACGCTCGCTCAATACTCGCCCGAATGTCCAGTGGGATAAAGAGTACTTAGAAGGCTATGGCCCAGACTACTTTAAAGAGTACATGGCGATGGTCCATGGGGTGGACGATCAGTTTGGTCGGATCATCAATGAGCTTGACAGCTTAGGCCTTACTAAAGATACCTTAGTCGTGTTTTTCTCCGACCATGGTTGCTGCATGGGCTCGAACGGTAAACCGACCAAAAACGTCCATTACGATGAAGCGATGCGCATCCCAATGATGTTCCGCTGGCCAGGTAAACTCGCGCCTCGCCAAGACGATTTGTTGTTCTCGGCTCCCGATATCTACCCAACTTTATTTGGCTTGATGGGCATGGAAGCGCTCATTCCCGACACCGTTGAAGGCACCAACTTCGCCAACACAGTGGCTGGCATTGAAGGCGATACTCGCCCAACCTCACAGCTGTATACCTTCATGCCTTATGGTGGCCAGTCCTACGGACGACGTGGTGTGCGCACCGACCGCTACACCTTGATGGTCGATCGTAAGATAGCCAAACCGCTGACGTTCGTTTTGCACGATAACCACACCGATCCGTATCAGATGAAAAACATCGCCGACGACAACCAAGAGTTGGTCGCACAACTGATCGAGCAAGAACTGATGCCTTGGCTTGAACTCACCGGCGACCCTTGGCGTCCGACAGAAGTGCCAGCCAGTGTGGCCAAAGCCTACACCTAACAACCGTTACTCTCACCCTATAAAACAAAGGTTACTATGAATACCACAGCAAAAATTGTCGTCGCTTCGCTGCTCGCCGCTGGTACCACTCAAGCGCTGGCTAACGATTACAAAACCACCATTGAATATCGCCATCAGTATGTCGATGGCGCGCAAAAACATGCCGATCGCTTTAAAGCGTTTATCGATACCGGGAAAAATATTGGCTTTGAGCTCGACGCGCGCTACGCCAACCAAGACGGCGCTTATGATGCAATGTCTCTGGGCGGCTCAGAGTTCTCCGCTTTTTACTACAAGAAGTTAGATGATAACTGGGTGGGTATCGCCGGTGCCTCGCTCGATTTCACCTCGGCGGGCCTAGTTTATGTGCCTTATGCTCGCCTGAACTACGCCTTTGACAATGGCTTTCGTATTCAAGGCCGCTACAAATGGAAACTGTGGGATTACGCCCAGCAAGGCACCGATGGCAACAGCTATCACTCTAAAATCCAACAGTTTGATACTTGGTTAGGCTATAAAACTGGTGATTGGGATTTCCAATATGAGTTCCAATTTTGGAAGGAAATGGAAAGCAACGCGCAGCCACTGTTCAACAACGGTTCGACGGATCACTTACACAATATCCGTGTGATGTATTCGATTAAAACCTCAGACGGCGAGAACTGGCGTCCTTTTGTTGAAGTTGGCCAAGTAAAGTTAAACCGTATCTCTGATGAAAGGCAGCTTCGCTACCGCATCGGTATTAAGTACACTTGGTAAGCTATACATCATAATACGAAAAAAGCCGTTCATTTTAATATGAACGGCTTTTCTATTTTAACCACAGCTTCACTTATTCCTGAGGCCACATCTCGCTAACAAACGAAGTGGCTTTGGCTCCAGTTAGGGCTTGGTAGGTGTGGTTGACGTCGCTGAGGGTGACGGTATCGAGCACTTTGTTTGGGTTGTTAAACGCTTCGGGGTCGTAGCCATAGAGTATCGCGCGTTGGTACCACGTTAGCTGAGCTATTGGGCTGTCTTTTTGCTGGGATAAAGCGTTGACCACCTGCTTTTTGGCGGTGGCGAGCTCTTGTTCGCTGAATCCTTCGGCGAGTTGCTCGCTGGCAAAACTGAGGGCTTCGCGCGCTTTTTCGACGTCTTCTGGGTCAAGTGATAGGCTAACCACTACGGAGGCAATTTCAGCGTCATCTTCGACCGATATGGCAACGCCTGGGGTGTAGTCTAAGCTGCGCTCTTCGCGCAAAACATTACGGTAGCGGCTTTCTAACATGTAGTACAGCAAATCGACTTGCATTAGCTCAGAGGTGTTACTCGGCTTAAAGTAACTCGAGTAATACTGGTTATAAAGCACACTGTCCTCTTTTGAAATCGCCAGCTTTAGGTGGCCTGGCTCACGATTAAAGCCGGCGGTTTGGCTGACAACAGCGGCTTTGTCTTGATATTGGATATTAGCGATATAGCCAGTAAGCAAAGGCTCTAGCTCTTGCGGCGTCATGTCGGCAACAATCACCATGCCATAGCCATATTGCTGACGATACAGTTGATCGTATAGCGCTTGAACTTGGTCGATATTGACGCGTTTAAACTGATCTATGGTCGATAACTGATAGTAAGTGTTCGGCCAATACATTGCTTCGCGGCTCGCCTTGATCAATTGACCATCGGGCGCTTTTAATGCTTGGGTTCGATTGGCGATAGCGTTTTTCTTAACAATGTCGAGCTGTTCCGCGTCGGCTTTCACCGACGTAGCGGCGGTATACAGGGCCGCAAACGCATTTTCTAGTGAAGGCTTAACCGAGGTCATGCTAAAGCCATGCGCGCTGCCCGCTAAAATCGGGGATAAGGAAATGCCATTTTCTTTTAAGAAGCGATCGGCTTCAATGGCGTTGAATCGGCCAAGACCACTGCGCATATAAGTCGCAACGGCAAGCTCGATGGCTGGGTTATATTCCGCTTTGACCGCTTTGATGCCGCCACGGGCAGCGTAAGTCACGTAGACATTTTTTTCTGCCTGCGGAAACTGTTTTAACCACACTTTTACGCCATTTTCGAGCTGCCAATAGTGCACATCAGGGCTAATTTGTTGTTGCTCTAAGATTTTTCCATGACGCTCTGGAGCAAGCAGTTGGCGAGCGGCTTGGGTGACGTAAATCGCCTCCCCCGGCTGTTCCATCATCGCTAGCATAGGCAGATGGTATGAGTGAAGTAACTGCTTGCGCTCATTATCGCTAATGGCATCATCTAATACCGCAGAATAGACATATTTTAGCGAAGATGAAGAAAGCAATTGCTTAACCCGGTTGTTGACCTGCTCTAAGGTCACCCCATCAATAAAGTCGCTCAAGTTAGCTTTATAATCTTTAATATCCTGATAAACCTCCCCGTCAATCAGAGTACTTTGCATATAATTGGCGATACTTGCAGACGAGGTGTTTTTCTCTTCTACATCAATACTGTCGCGCTCATTTTCATAGGAAAATAAGGTGGTTGCTAGCTCACTGGCGGCCAAACCATGGTCGCGCAGGCTCGCCAGTTCTTTGGCTAAGAACTCAGAGGTTCTCAAGCGATCTTGCTCGTTGTAATCAGCGTAAATAACGCTGTATTGCTGCTCATAAATCGTCATCGATTGAGCGCCAACACCGACCAACTGCAAGCTTTGTTCAAATGCACGTTCTTGCAAGCGGGTCGAGATCAGTCGGTTAACCAACTCAATATAAAGGCCTTCTTGTTGACTGAGCTTATCTGGCTCACCTAAAGTGCGTATATGGGAGACTAAGGCGTTACCGACCGTGCTTCCCTCTGGCGAGTCGAACAGTTGCTCTGAGTTATCCCATACCTTAACCTCGGCAATGGCGGGCTTTTGTGAAAGCGGACGCTTTGACCAGCTATCAAAAGTTTGCTCGATGGCTTT